>ERZ1673753.656-NODE-656-length-40149-cov-6.885868_pt1 | contig 40149 bp, 36 predicted proteins | sample MGYA00580201_ERZ1673753 | MGnify/ENA primary metagenome ERZ1673753 (study PRJEB41218, sample SAMN15661747) | gut metagenome | host: Homo sapiens | place: Canada: London | collected 2015-08-20/2019-03-30 | study: EMG produced TPA metagenomics assembly of... | reverse complement strand
TAATAGAAAAACTCCTATGGCAAGACCTAACATGATTATTCCCGGTTTCATGGTAATATACCTGGAAATTCCCATAATAAAATAATTTAGGGTAAAAAAGACATAGAAACCCAATTGCCGGTAAAACATACCTGCACCGCAAATTGCTACTGCAGGAAGAAGGGCAAAAAGTAATGCGGGGAGTGGACCTCCCCGTAATACCAATTGATAAACGATATACAATCCGGCAATGAATGTTAAAGGAACAATATAAGATGTTAAATTTTTATACATTCAATTTTTCTTCTTTTGCCGTTAAACCCAGTTGCGAAATCTGGTAAAATAATTTTCGAAAAAAGGTATAAGGGGGCATCAAACCGTTGATTTCTTCAGCAGCATCCCGTTGAGCGTAATTGAGTACTAAAAATAAAGGAGTATTTCCGCACATTTCCCGTGTACGTTCAAACAATTGTTGATCGGTATTCTTCCATGTCCGCCGGGAATCTACAATTTGCAGGTTGAGGCTGACTCCTTGCAATATATTGGAAGATAGGGCTGCATCTTTCAGGGAAGGATATTCCACCAGGAATACTTTATCCTTAAAAGTTGAGGAGGAGGCGCCTTCCAGTTTTTCTAAATTCAATGCCTGCACAAAGGCATGTGCATCTGTTTGATATTCTTCATGCCAGGATAATTGAGTAACTTCCATTCCCTGATCCCTCAGTTGTTTGGCAAGTTCTTCCCTAATATAGCTCTTTCCTTCATTCGGTTGATTACTGATCAGATTGATAATATTATTCCGATTGGGATTAAAATAAGTAATTGCATAATTACAGAGCGTTTTGGCCGAAATATCAGTATAAGTTTTATGATATCTTCTTGCCCGTAAACTTTGCGGTCTGGTAAATACACCCAATACACGGCTACCGGTGATTTGCTCAGCTTTGAATACATATTTTAGCGTACGGTCGAGGATTTCAATAATCAGGAAAAAGAAAATCGTAAATAACAATGCTGCCAGGTAAGCTCCGATAACGAGTTTCCTATTGGAAGTAGAATTTGGATTTAACGGGTAATAAGCTTCATTCATGGGTTTCAATGTAGAAGAAGTCATCTGCAAACTCTTCTGACGCAAAATAGCGGCATTCAGGGCATCCAGTATAGACAGATATCTTCGTTCATTGATGTTTACACTTCTTTCTTTACGGGTAAGCGTAGAGCCGATAGGGGCAAAATGGATGTATTTTTTATCCATTTCATACCTGCGTTTTCTCAATACATTCAGTTCTGCTTCCGATTTTTTATGTGCAATAATCTGTGTCAGCCATTCTTCAATGACACTTGCATTAGATATTCCTTCTTTGCTATATTTCAGATAGCCCATCTTTTTAAGGGCTTCCGATAAAGCTTTTTTATTTTTTTCAAGTTCCCGGTTTAGAGAGTCGATTGTGGTTTGAGGAAGGGCTTCCTGAGAATAAAATTTAGATACAGCCAGTTTTTCTTCGATTTCACTGATTTTGTTATTATAGAATATGTAAGAATTATTGTTTTGAATAATAACGGTGTTGAGGTGCATTCTCTTTTCCAATTCGTGCAAAAGACTGTCTGCTACGGTAAATGTATTTATAGATTCCCAATATTGCAATTCGTAATCCCGGTTTAAGGCAGCTACACTTTTAGTTTCTTCCTCATAATTGATAACTTGTTCCCGGATGCGGTAATGGGTCAGGTCGTCTTCTGAATTTTCCAATTCTTTGCCTACCCGTGCTAATTCTGCCCGGAAATAGGCAATTACATTATTGGTTTCACCGAAACGGAGTTCCTGGTATTGTTTGATAAATTCATCTACCAGAATTTTAATGGTTTGGTACGTAATCCCAGGGTCATCTGTCGTATAGGTTATCTCGATAATATCACTGTTTCCTATTCGCTCTACTTGTATTTGTTGCAGGGAACTCCGGTTGACATAGGGAAGATTCCATTGATAAATCCCATAGACATAATTCGAGTTATCGTTTGTTTCATAGGCTACCAAATTTTCATAAGTACGCTGCTCGTTAATGGAATCATTCGGAGAACTTTTGTCGATCAAATGATGTATTTTTTCTCCATGATTATAGAGAAACAAATAATTTCCTGCTTTGCAATAAGTATTGTCTTTATGCGGATCACCGTGCACCATGATCCGGGCATATAAACGTAATGACACTTGTTTCAGCGTTTGGTCCGCATTGATGATATTCAACAAATTGTCCATCATGCTGCTTTGGGTATAACTGGTGGTGGTAACACCACTTTCGGATAAAATATTAACTCCTGTGATTATACCTGTATATATAGAACAATTACTCGTATATTTTTGCGGCATATTCCGGGTTTTCCAAAAAACCAGTAATGCAATAAGCAAAGGGGCTATGATTAACCAATAACGAATCCGGTAAAAAAACTTCAAAAAATAAGAAATATATTTCATGTTTATTTATTGATGATTTTGGTATTACTGATGATTTCTAATTTCAGAAATAATATATTGAGATTATTTACAATTGTTTCGTATTCTGTCAATGCGACTTGATGGCTGTGTTTGATGTCACTCAATAAGCGGTTTTGGTTATTATTGTCATTGATGAAATTGGATTCTGATACATTGAAGTCTGCATCATAAAGTGTTTGTGATTCCGTAGCGATTTTCAATAATTTCAGTTGGTATTGAATATTACAATAGATTTCGATGATTTCGTTTTTGATTTCGTTAAATATAATTTCCTGATCGTACTGGGATTGTATGTACTTTTCCCGTTGTTGCTTGATTTTGGAATTCTGATTAAAGAGAGTATTTAACGGAATATTTATATTGGCTCCGATTGACCAGCTGCTTTGGGTTGCTCCGGAATAAACGGTTGTCAACGGATTGTATTGGGTTTCGGTATCGGTATAAGTTCCCAGAATACCGTAAGTATAACCGGCCCTTAGAGAGAAATACTGCAACCAATCCTTGCGGGCTGACCTCAGTTCTGCACGGCTTGCACGCATGGCTGATTCTACAGCTTTCATCCGGGGGTTATTACGTGCATTTTCAAATAATACTTCTAAAGCAGGTAAATGATAATTGCGGAATTCATCCGTTGTAAGCGTAACCGGTTTATAATTTATCGTATCCCGGTGAATACTGATTTTATCGTTGTCCCTTCTTCTTTTTTTCTGTTCTTGTGCAAAGCTACTCAGGAAGCAACTGAAGAGAAGAATGCCTGACAGAATATATTTGAGTTTCATAATTATACGTTTTCTTTTTGAATAAATGCTGTAAAGGTGCGGAAGATAATTTTCATATCGAACCAGAAAGAAAATTTCTGGGCATACTGAATGTCCAGTTGTTTCCGTTCTTCTGCTGATAAAATTCCTTCGGTACCTCTTTTTTCTACTTGCCAGAGACCGGTTAAGCCTGAGGGAGCCATATAGCGTTCTATATATTCGTCCGTAGTCAGTAATTCTGCTTCATAAAGTGGCAGAGGCCGGTTTCCCACAATTGACATATCTCCTTTCAGAATATTGACCAATTGGGGTAGTTCGTCTATACTATATTTCCGGATAATTCTTCCTACACGGGTGACCCGTGGATCATTCTGTATTTTTACAAAATTGTTGGCTTTCAATTTTTTCCGGCGGATGAGGTATTCTTCTTCCGTTAAACGAAAATCGTCTCCTACCAGGACTGTCTTTTCCGATTTTTCGGGATCCCGGTAATAAATGTTTTCTGTCAGGGAAGTTGTATCCTGGTATTGGTTGTTTTTCTTGAATTCATCCAGTCGCTTATCTGCATCGGTATACATTGAACGGAATTTTAAAAATCCGAAAATCCTGTAATTGGTTCCTACCCTTTTAGAAGTATAGATAATCGGACCTTTACTTTCTATACGTATGGCAACCGCTGTCAGAATCAATAAGGGAGATAATATAATCAATGCACTTCCTGAAGCAATGACATCAAATAACCTTTTCCAAAGGGGAAGATAAAAAGCTTGTGTGGAGTCCTGTTTGTATTCCGTCTTTTGGAGCCGGGGAAGTAGGGAAAGGATTTGCTGTAAAGTGGGTTTGGGAATGGTCGGATCCACTATTTCACTGACCCCCGAACTAATATAATTTGTAACCAGTTGGGAAGAAATTTGTGTACTGATCAGAATAATATATTGATTCTCTCTCATATCTTTCTTCAAAACCTTCAACTTTTTTATATTACTCTCTGTATTTTCTGATTCCAAAAATATAAACAGCGGGTTCTTTTCGGTGGTTTTATGTATTGCAATAAAATTACAGGCTTCTGCAAGTGTATTGAAAACAATTGGTTTTATAGCTGATAAGTCTGCAAATTGGTTGATCCAGTCCGATTCTTTTCCAATGTATACAAATTCCATCTTATCTTTTCCTGAGTATGTTACGAACCCTGATTTTTAATTCTTGCGGATTAAAAGGTTTGAGAATAAAATCATCTGCTCCGATTTCCAGTAATTTAATTCTTTCCCCGCTATTTTCAAGGCTGGACAGTACAATTACAGGAATGGAGGTGAACATAGCACTATTTTTCAGTGATTGCAGAAACTCAAAACCATTCATTTCAGGCATATAAACGTCGGAAATAATTAAATCCGGAATATGCCCCGAATGTAGCCAGCTCAAAGCTTCAATCGGTTTGCTAAAGTAGATAACGTCATACTCCAAAGACATTTGTATCTTTATAACTTTAGCAATTTCAGGTTTATCATCTACTACAAGTATTTGAGGTTTATCATCCATTTTAGTCAAATTTATGTTAAATTATCTATGCGAAAATAAATGCGAGAGTGTATTAACCAATTTAAATGTTCCTTTTTTTGGGCATGATTTTTATACTGAAATAAAAATTTCCTTTTCTACTTTAAAAGAATTTTTGTCTGAAATTACTTTTTTTATTTTATTTATAATCAACTCTATAAGATAATCTTATCCTAATGGTCAAAAATTAAGTTTTTAACTCTTTATTCTTCTTATTCTTACTGAAAAATCGAACGTTAAATTTTTTATGTTTGACATGTATAGGGAGGATAATTTACCAAAGCTGTTAAAAAATATTTATTAATTTTATTTGTAGCATAATGACCATCACCCTCTGATCTAGACGCGCAAAGGTACAAAAATAATGTCAAAACGAAGTTATTATGCATTATTTTTTATAGTTTAACAGCTATTTAAATGCTGAAAGAAAATATCATTTTAGAAAAAATGTTTAACTTAACAGCTCCAAAAATAAAGTGTATTTAATAAATAAAACAGACGCTTTATGCCGGCATAGACAAAGATCATAACCGATGATTGAAAAAATACAGATGAATTAAAAATAAAGAAATCATGGAAGAGGAAAGGGGTGTAATTTTGGTGGCTGAAGACAACGAGAGTAATTTCGATTTATTGAACGTTGTACTGAGGAAAGACTATCGTTTAATAAGGGCTGTGAATGGAGAAGAGGCTATACAATTATATCAGGCATGTAAACCGGATTTGATTTTAATGGATATAAAAATGCCGGTCATGGACGGATGGGAAGCAGTCCGGATGATCCGGGAGATTTCTGCCGATATTCCTATATTTGCCGTTTCGGCTTATTCTTACCAATCGGACCGGGTTAAGGCCTTACAATTGGGATGCAATGAATTTATAACAAAGCCGATAGATTTACATTTATTAAAAACATTGATAAAAAAATATGTTTTTGAATGATATAAATTGTACTTTTGCCGGGTTAAATATTAATTGAGGGTTGCATGAATATGAAGATAGATCCTTCTGAGTATAAGATCTTAATTGTAGATGATGTTCCGGCAAATGTTTTGCTGATGAAAGCACTGCTAGGGAAGGAGAGATATAATCTTTTGTCGGCTACGAGCGGGTTGGAGGCTTTAGAATGTATAGCACGGGAAAGACCGGATCTGGTCTTATTGGATGTAATGATGCCGGGGATGGATGGCTTTGAGGTCGCTCAACGTTTAAGGGGGGATGAAAACTATAAAGATATTCCTATTATTTTTCTCACTGCCCTGGACGATTCCCAAAGTGTTGTGAAAGGATTTAAGATCGGAGGAAATGATTTTATTTCCAAACCTTTTAAAAAGGAAGAACTGATGATTCGTATCAGTCACCAATTATCCTTGGTGGCAGCAAACCGGATTATTTTAAAGCAGACAGAGGAATTGAAAAAAACGATAGACGGGCGGGATAAATTGTATTCTGTAATTGCTCATGATCTTCGTTCTCCCATGGCTTCAATGAAGATGTTGCTCAATACGCTTATGATGAGTGTAAACAGGGAGAATGTCAATCCTGACATTTTCGATATGCTTGAAATGGCGAATAAAACTTCGGAAGAAGTTTTTGCATTGCTGGACAATTTATTGAAATGGACCAAGAGCCAGCTGGGGAAGTTGACTGTTATCCCACAAATAGTGGATATAACGGAGTTAACAAAAGGCATGATCGAAGTTATTTCTTCTGTTGCTGCGGTCAAACAAATAAAAATAATGATGGACACAGAAGAGAAATTTTTCGTGAATGTGGACATCGAGATGATTAAAAGCGTTGTACGGAATCTTTTGTCCAATGCCATTAAGTTCAGTAATTCTTATTCGGAAATACACGTCAGTGTCCGGGAGGAAGGGAGCGAAGTTATTGTGACGGTTGCTGATAACGGTTTGGGGATTAAAGAAGAAGATCAGCCAAAATTATTAAATGAGGTAACTCATTTTACCACTTTCGGAACGAATAGTGAGGAGGGATCCGGTCTAGGGTTACTGCTTTGCCGGGATTTTGTGATTCATAATAAAGGGCGGCTGTGGTTTGAGTCAAAAGAAAATGTAGGTTCTAAATTTAGCTTTTCAGTTCCTAAAGCCTTAATATAAATAATATGAATAACAATCATTTGGTAATTATGGCCGGAGGTGTGGGAAGCCGGTTCTGGCCCATGAGCACTCCGGAAAAACCGAAACAATTTATAGATATCCTGGGGACAGGCAGGACTTTATTGCAGTCGACAGCTGACCGCTTCGCTTCGGTCTGCCTGCCTGAAAATACCTGGGTCGTTACAGCCGAGAAGTATAAAGAGATTGTTAAAGAACAGTTACCTGAAATCCCGGATTCTCATATTTTGTTAGAACCTTGTATGCGTAATACAGCTCCTTGTATTGCTTATGTCAGCTGGAAGATAAAGAAAAAATACCCTCAGGCAAACCTTGTCGTTTCTGCTTCAGACCATATCGTGACTGATGTTGAGGAATTTGGCCGGGTCATTCGCAAAGGATTGGAATTTACCGGAAAGGGAGAGCGGATTCTCACGCTTGGGATGAAACCCACACGTCCGGAAACAGGATATGGTTATATTAAAATGAAAGATAACGTATTCCCGGGAGAAGAAATCAGAGCAGTCGAGGGATTTAAGGAAAAGCCGGACCGGGAAACAGCCGAGAATTATTTGAAAGAAGGTAATTATACCTGGAATTCCGGAATTTTTCTTTGGAAGGTTTCAACGGTAGAAAAAGCCTTCCGTTCTTTTCAACCGGAAATGTCTGCTTTGTTCGATTCTTTGGAAGATTATTTTTATACGGAAAAAGAAGGGGAGATGATCCGTCAGAAATTTCCGGACTGTGAGAAGATATCCGTAGATTATGCTATTATGGAGCATGCCCGGAATATTTATGTTTTCCCGGCCGATTTCGGATGGTCGGATTTGGGTACCTGGGGATCTTTATACGAACTTTCCGGAAAAGATCCGGAAGGAAATGCTATAATTGGCGAAAATGTGAAAATGGTAGAATGTCAGGATTGTATTGTGCATTTATCCGGAGCACAGCAAATTGTTTTGCAAGGTTTAGAGGGTTATATTGTAGCGGAACAAAACGGTGTAGTCCTGATTTGTAAAAAGGATGAAGAACAGCGGATTAAGGAATTTTCTTACGGGATATAGGAGTTAATACAAACGGAAATAGAGACGGAATTCTGAAAAATATTTTACCAACAATTGTTATGATCCATATAATCAATACAAATCATTCTATATGTAATCGTTTTTTAGCGGAGATCCGGGATAAGGAAAAACAAAAGGACCGGATGCGCTTTCGGAGAAATATGGAAAGGGTAGGGGAAATCATAGCTTATGAAATCAGTAAAACTTTTACCTATTCAGCGCGTTTTGTCCAGACTCCGATTCATCCGGCAAAAGTAATGTTACCGGATACAGCAGTCGTGATTGCTACGGTATTGCGTGCTGGATTACCTTTTCATCAGGGTTTTTTGAATTATTTCGATGATGCGGGTAATGCTTTTATTTCTGCCCGGCGCATTGACAGTACAAACGGACAGGTAGAAGTACGTTTTGATTCTGTTTATACTCCTGATTTAACGGGGAAGCAGCTTTTGTTAGTGGACCCCATGTTGGCAACAGGTTCTTCTTTGGTAATTGCTTATCGGGAATTGCTGGCGCAGGGAGGTCGTCCGGAGCATACTCATATCGCAGCCGTAATTGCCAGTAAGCAAGGAGTTGAATATGTTGAAAGGAAATTATCGGGGGAACCTGTTACGCTTTGGGCCGCTGCCCTAGATGAGGCCCTGACTGAAAAATTTTATATCGATCCCGGGATTGGAGACGCCGGCGATTTGGCATTTGGAGAAAAAAAATAATTCGTGGAGGGAAGGAGTAATAAATGCGGAGAGTTTTTATTTATTATTCCCAAAAGAATACTTTTATAGCTGGTATTGACTGCTGCTGTTTTCTGAACTAAATTTTCAAAATGAATCTCCTCTGAAATTGTTTCTAAGGGAGGGAAATAAATCGGGTTTTATAAGGCTGTGCCAAAGAGCGGCATTTGAGATAAAATCCGTTAAGGTGGATTATATTGTATTAATTTTCAATATAATAGGAAACATTTTTATCCAAAGTTCGTTCGTATGATATATAACCTTAAAATTAGATATCATGAACAAGGAAAACAAAAACATGGAAAATACCGGTAATAGTACTTCAAAGGGAAAAACAAGTAAATCTGCAACCGGTAAACACTCTGCTGAGGATGAAAATATGGAGCAAAGTGGAGGCCGGAAAGAAAAAATGTCAAATGAAGATAAACAACAGGGGAATATGAAAACGGGGGAACATACAGAAACCCGTAATAGCAGACAAGAAGGAAAACATTCCGGAGGAAAGAAAGAAGGGAAATCCAAAACGAAGACTGTAAAGTATAAAACAAATATGAAATGTTCCGATTGCGTGGATAAGGTAAAATCGCAATTGAATGATATAGATATAATTGAAGCCTGGACACTCGATTTAGACGATCCGGACCGTATATTGACAGTGGTAATGGATGAAGAGGGAGATGTAGCGGTCATTGAATCTGTTTTTACAGATGCCGGTTATGTTGCAGAACTTTATGAATATTAGAAAAACCGGTTAAATTCTCAAATAGGAATTTAATCGGTAAGAGTTCCCTGTCCCCTACCTAAATGAGAGGACAGGGAATGTTGTTTATATACGTTTTGTTTTTATGTTGCCTTGCCTCATACGTATAGGTGTGTGTCGGATTGATTTTTTTGAAATTAGAAATAGAGCGGTATAAAAGTTAAGTTTTATCTTTGTAAACGGAATAAAATGTGCATAATACAAAGATAATATGAAAAGAAAACTGTTTTGGGGAATGGGGGGAATCGGATTTTTGTTATTTGCCGGGATAATAGGGAGTAGTTTTTATATGTTGGATTACTCTTTGACGCCGGATAACGGACAGCACAATGAAGAGGCTTCTTACCGGCAGATGAGGACCGATTATCCTTTTTTAGAAAGCTGGGTGGATAGTCTGCGGGAGGTTTCGGCATTAAAAGATACGTTTATAGTGAACTCTCAGGGAGTACCCCTTCATGCTTATTACATAGCAGCTCATTTTCCTACGCCTCGTACTGCGGTTGTCGTTCACGGTTATACAGATAATGCTGTCCGTATGTTTATGATCGCTTATATGTATCATCATGATCTGGGCTATAATGTTCTTTTACCGGATTTACAATACCATGGAAGAAGCGGGGGAAAGGCAATACAAATGGGGTGGAAGGATCGTTTGGATGTGATGGAGTGGACAAAAATAGCAGATCAGCTGTTTGGGGGGAATACCCGTATGGTTGTACATGGAATTTCTATGGGAGCAGCTACGGCAATGATGTTGTCGGGAGAAATCCTACCGGAATACATCAACTGTTTTGTCGAGGACTGTGGGTATACAAATGTATGGGATCAATTTTCAAAAGAATTGAAAGAACGATTTGGATTACCTGCTTTCCCTTTACTTTATACAGCTGGCTGGCTTTGCGACTGGAAATATGGATGGAATTTCCGGGAGGCCTCTGCTCTGGAGCAGGTAAGGCGATGCCGCTTGCCAATGTTATTTATACATGGGGAGAAAGATACTTATGTACCTACTGAAATGGTATATGAGTTGTATGAGGCTAAGCCGGATCCGAAGCAATTGTGGATAGTGCCCCGGGCAGCACATGCAGCATCTTATAAAGAAAATTCCAGTATTTATACAGAAAAAGTGAAGACTTTTTTAGATCTTTATAATTAAATCAATAAACTTTTTCCGGAGCATAAAAAAACGAATCGGTTTTACCGACTCGTTCTGAGTAGCGGGGGCCAGATTCGAACCGACGACCTTTGGGTTATGAGCCCAACGAGCTACCACTGCTCCACCCCGCAATCTATTCAAACAACTTTCTCTGTTTGACGGTGCAAATATAGAATGTTTTTTTCATATATCCAAATTGTAGAATAAAAATCTTAAGATTGTACGGATTATTATAGAGTGAGCCCGAAACCTCTTTTTGTATTTAGGATTTTGCATTACATTTGTAAGAAACAATGGTAAATAGAAATGGAACTTAGAAGAATTACTCATACAGGAGATTCGCAATTAAACGAAATTCTTTGTTTATATCAGGAGGCTTTTCCGTCTTCAGAAAGGAGAGAGCTAACTCAATTGGAACAACTGATTGCAGGCGAGCCTTCCATGTTCTTCCACATTATAGAAGAAGGGAAAAGAGCAGCTGGGCTGTTTATTTACTGGAAACTGGAAAATTTTTATTATCTGGAGCATCTAGCTGTTTATCCGGAAATGCGTAATTGTAAAATCGGGCAGAAAGTATTGGATTATATCCTGGAATATTTGCCAGGGGAACGCTTACTGGAAGTTGAACCTGTAATGGATGAAATGACTGCGAGAAGGATAAATTATTATCGCCGGAACGGATATGAGATTGTGGAGAAACAATACAGGCAACCGGATTATAATAAGCCGGATGTGAGTTATCCCCTGTGGATTATGAGTAATAAAACTTATCCGGATAAAACGGATTTGGATAAACACATTCGGATAATTAAGGAAGAAGTATATTATAAGCCCCTTCATTTAAGCCGAACTGTAAAATAATACCGGACGGAACTCCGTTCCCCCCGTTTATAACATTTTCAAGAAGATAATGAAAATGTTACATTCCTTAAAAATATCAATTCTCTTTGCTCGTAGAAGAAAGGAAAGATTATTTTTAATAAAATATCATTAAATTCGCCAAAGAACTTTTATAAAGATATATGGAAATTTTAATTATCGTCATTTTGTTATTAATAAATGGCGTTTTTGCAATGTATGAGATTGCATTGGTTTCTTCCAGTAAAGCTCGTTTGGAAACGATGGTACAAAACGGGAGTAAAAAGGCAGCTCGTGTATTAAAATTATTAGAAGAACCTGAAAAGATTCTGTCTACCATACAGGTTGGGATTACTTTAATTGGTATTATTTCCGGAGCTTACGGAGGCGTTGCCTTGGCTGGGGATTTAGTTCCTTTGTTTGAAAAAATTCCGGGATTGGAAATTTATGCCGGTAAACTGGCAATGGTGACAGTGGTGGGCACTATTACTTATCTTTCTTTGATTATCGGGGAACTGGTTCCGAAATCCCTGGCATTGAATCATCCGGAAAAGATTGCTGTTTTTTTCACTTCTTTTATGTGTGTACTGACTCGGATTACTTATCCTTTCGTGTGGTTTTTGAGTATTTCTACTAAAGTTGTAAATAAGTTGTTTGGTATCAAGACCGGGGAAAACCGTCCCATGACGGAAGAAGAACTGAAATTTATACTGCACCAAAGTTCGGAAGAGGGAGTGATCGATAAGGAAGAGACAGAGATGCTAAAGGATGTTTTTCGTTTTAGTGATAAAAGGGCTGAGGAATTGATGACTTACCGGAAAGAAATTGTTTTTTTGAATACTACTGATACAAAAGAGAAGGTTTTAGAGACCATCCGACGGGAACATTATAGTAAATATCTTTTGTGCGAGGGTTCTGTGGATAAATGTCTGGGAGTCGTTTCTGTTAAAGATATTGTTGCTCTTTTAGGGGGAGGAGGAACTTTTGATTTACAGAAGGTTGTACAGGAACCTTTGTTTGTCCCCGAGAATTTGCCGGCCATCCGGGTGCTGGAATTATTCAAGAAATATAAGACGAAATTTGGAATGGTCGTCAGTGAATACGGTGATATTACAGGTATCATTACCCTGCATGATCTGACCGAAAGTATTTTTGGCGATATTCTGGAGGAAGGGGAAGAACCTGAAGCCGGTATTGTGGTCCGGAAAGATGGGAGTTTCTTGGTAGACGGGGCTATGAATGTGGATGATTTTATGGATGAAATGGGAATTGTGCTTTACGAGGATATTGCAGGGCAGGATTTTACAACTTTAAGTGGAATGGCGATGTTTTTTCTCAGAAGCGTTCCGAAAGAAGGGGATGTGTTCTACTATCGCAATTTAAAGTTTGAAGTGATGGATATGGACAGTAGCCGGGTAGATAAATTATTGGTTACAAAAACAAAGGAATTATCTGATTAAAATAAGGTGTATGAATGAAAAGGATGTAAAAGTAAAAGAAATGTTGTGCGGAAACGATTTCGTTATGAAATCATTGGCAATGAGCAGGAGTGCAGAAACAGACGAACAGGGCAGAAAAAACTATCATACCGTTTTTGTACAGGAAGGTCTTGCGGTTTTATACGTGGATTTGGAGGGAGATTGGGAAGGAGAAAAAGAGATAGAAGCGGAACTGAGATTTGCTTTATTTCAGTTAAAAGAGAAGGGGAGTGTTTGCCTGGGAGAACAAATAAGTAAATTAAAGTTGAGACCGGGAAAAGGTCAATGGAAAAGTGAGGTGGAATTTCAGGCTTTGCTGTATGGAGATTCTGTGTTTTCTGAAGGTATATATGGGATAGTGGCCCGATGCGGGGAGAAAAGTATACAGTCGGAACCCTTTTATGTTATAGAGGGAAAAGGAGATCCTGCTTCTTATTTCCGGGTTGTACAGGTAGGAGTAGATAAGTGTTGTCCGGAAACAGAGGAGGAAGCTAAACGGAGAGCTCATTCTTATTCCTGTTTGGATATCAGTGGTTTGGAAAGTGTTTGCTTTTATTTTTTGGCAGAAAATCAGGTGAAGCGGGAATGGGTATATGAATTTGTAATTCAGCTTACCGGATCGGACGGCTGGGTAAAGGTAAGACGAATCGTAAGAGGAAAACAGTTTGTTCAGGGAGAAGAGGGTAAATTGTATTTATGTTTTACCGTGGATCTGGGAGAAAAGAGAGAGCATTTTTGGGAGAAAGGGGAATATACCATACAGGTATTTTGTTTTGAAAAACCGGTATTAAGACTGAATTTTGAAATTGGAGATAAAGATATTCCTTATGCTTACCCCCAGGAATTATATCGAAAGGATGCCGTAGTGTCCGCTTCTGCCTATTCGGGGAATATTGTGAAAAAAGAGGAGGTTCTGGATCAGCTGTACCGTTTGGTCGGTCTCAGGAAAGTAAAGGAAGAGATTACCCGTATTTGTGAATATGCAGACTTCATACAGATGCGGCGGAAAAGTGGATTTAGTGACGATGCTCCCTTATTCCACATGTTATTTACCGGTTGTCCTTCTGCCGGAAAGAATACCGTAGCAGAGATTATAGGACAACTGTTTTGTTCCTTGGGAATTTTATCAAATGGAAAAGTAAACCGTTATGGGCGGGATAGCTTTCTCAGGGAAGGATATGCAGCAGAAGAACAATTGTTACGGAAAGCAATCAAGGAAAGTGAAGGAGGGATTTTGTTTATTGACCGGGCGGGGGAATTATATGATGAGGCTCAGCCTCAGGACCGGGGACGTATTGTGATTCAGTTATTGCTGCAGATTATACAACATGAAAAATTGGAATTGATTGTTATTTTATCCGATACGGAAGAGACACTAGGGGCGGTAAAAGGAGAATTTCCGGAAATAGGGAAATATTTTCCGAGACAACTTTGTTTTGAAAAATATTCCCTGGAAGAATGGATGGAAATTGCGCGTCAGAAATTGGAGAAACGTCAGTACCGTCTTAGTCCGGCAGCAGCGGATAAGTTTTTCAAATGGCTGAAGAAGCAAGCAATAAAAGGATCTGATTTTGCAGATGAACATTTTATAGATGATCAGCTGGAAATTATGGTTCAGAATATGGCTGAACGTCTAATGGGAGGAGGAAAGCGGGAGTTGACGGAAGGAGAAATGGTTTTGATTCGGGAAGAGGATATTATGCTGGAGGCAGAAGAATCTCCTAAAGATTCTTTGGAAAGACTGACGAATTTAGTGGGAGCTTCTCAATTGAAAAAAAGTATTATACAACATTTGAATTATGTTTATTTTCTTCAGGAAAGACGAAAACAAGGATATGAAGAAGAATTACCGCCATTACATATGGTATTCGGGGGAAATCCCGGAACAGGTAAACTGACGGTAGCAAAAATGCTGGGAGAGATATACTATTCTGCCGGTATTTTGAGCCGTCCGGCAGTTATTGTCCAGAATGTCCGGAATTTTGCGGGAAATGGGAATATATCTCCGGAGCAAGTTATAATCCCGCTTATGGAAGCAGCGGAAGGAGGGATTCTCTATCTGGAAAATGCCGCTTCGTTTTTGGAAACTCCTGTAGGAATAAGTTATTTTGAAGGAGTTTTGTCTTTTATTTCTCCGGAAGTTCATCAAGGTACTATTGTTATTTTAGCTGATTATCCGGAAGAAGTGGAGAAGATTTTTCAAACGAATCCGGGAATAAAGGATTACTTTCCTTATCGATTTGATTTTATGGATTATACCCGTGAAGAATTATTTGCAATTATCGACCGGAAATTGAAGGAGAAGAAATATATTCTGCATCCGAGAGCCCGGGAGGCTTTCGGGAAATTGATAGATAAGGCTTTTGAAGTAAAGGATAGGCATTTTGGAAATGCTTTGTGGGTGGAAAGACTGGTGAATACGACCATTCATAGAATGTCTGAACGGCTGATGCATATTCGTCAGAAACGGGAATTAACCCGTAAGGAATTGACAACAGTGATGACAGCCGATATTCCTGTGAATTCCTTGGAAATCCCGGAATTTGTAAAAGACAATTTTGATGAAGAGGAAATTGATTTGGCTTTAAAAGAGCTGGATCAAATGGTAGGGCAGGGGAAGATTAAGAAACAAATCCATGATTTTGTGGATTTGGCCCGTCATTATAGTCAGCAAGGGATAAAACTGAGTACTAAAATGTCCTTGCAATGGTGCTTTACCGGAAACTCCGGAATGGGAAAACGGGCTATGGCCCGGGTGATCGCTCATTTGTATAAAGCAATGGGACTGATTGAAAAGAATGTCGTTTACGATTTTAAAGCCGATAAATTGATTGGGCGGACAGAAGAAGAGGCTCACTTACTGATCGGAGAGGCATTGAGAAAAGCAAACGGAGGCATATTGCTGTTTGATGAGGATTCGGAGAAATTGACGGAGATAACGGGCATTCAAGAGAGAATAAGGGCCCTGTTAGCAGATCAGCTGGCAATACGGCCGGGTTCGTGCATAATAATTTATGCCAGTCGGCAATCTGTTTTACAGAATTGTCCGGGAGAGGTGGAAAATGTGTCGGATCTGATCAATGTTTTGGTGTTTGAAGATTATACTACAGAAGAACTGATGCGAATCCTGAGGCGTAAATTGGAAGATGAACGGTTAACCCTGACTTCCTCTGCCCGCCAGTATATGTTGGAATTTACTTCCCGTTTGACGGCAAATCCGGAACGTTCCCAAAATAGCGCCCGTTTGATGCGTATCGTTGCAGAGTTGATGATCCGGAATAGTATGCAACGTCTGGCTAAAAATGGGAAATTGAAAAATAAATCAGAAACGAAAGTTTCAGTGGTAAAATCGGATGTATTGATGTTTAATGAAGACCTGATCCGGTCGCTGATGAACGAGAAGAAAAAGATTGGTTTTAATAAAGAATAAAGAAGGTAAGACAGAGAGGTCCGGTGTCACAGATACCGGACATTTTTCAGCTGTTTTTCCGGATTATTTTATGCAAAAATCAAAGAATAAAGTATGATTGCAGCGATTGAAATCAGACCGGTATACACAATAATTTGCGTATGCGGAATTTTACGTTGGTGTTCAATAAGTAATTTTTCCGGTATGTCATATTTTAAAAATCCGGTGATTGAGGAAAAATGTAAACTATACCGGAACAAGGCATAGAGGAGAAGGGCTCCGCTTAATCCGACCAGCATACCAACCACTAGATCTCCCGGATAATGTACGCCTATATACACTCTGGAATAGGAATTCAAGCTAGCCCAGAAGAGGATAAAGAGCGTTAAAACGCTGTTTTTAAAAAAGAGCATGAGGAAAAATGCCAATGCAAAAGAATTGGCTGCATGACAGGAAGGAAAACCGTAACGGCCTCCTCGTTTTTCGTTGACGAGATGAATAAATTCCGAAACCGGATTATTCGGATTTGAAGGACGCATTCTTTCTGCGAATGGGCGGATAAGGGTTGCACATACCTGATCTGCGTATGTGATCGTCAGCGCAATGACTATAACTGTAAAAAAACTAACGGAGGGACGGAAGTTTTTTAGTAAGGCATATAGAATTGCAGCATACATGGGAATCCAGGTGAGTTTTGCTGTGAAAATCCACATAAAACTATCCCAAAACGGGGTATGGAGCCCGTTTAAAAATAAAAGAAGCTGCTCATCCGTTTGTTGTAATGTTTCCAGCATAAACTTATTTTAATTGGCAAATGTATATTTAAATCTTCATATATTTTTCGTTCAATTAAAAATAATATGTATATGGACGGAAGGAAGTATAAAAATTTAAGTGTTTAAATACCTCTGGCGGAATTAACGAACGAATGGATGAACACTTTGCTGATTAATGAACCTACGCTTCTGATTAAGGGATGAATCCGGAACATCTGAAGGAATAGCGATGTGCCGGGGGATAGGGGATAGAAATGTTTAAACGTTCAAGGGGGTATGGTTGCGAAGGCAGTTGAAAAAATATACGCCTGGAAATTGGTCCCAGGCGTATTATGCAGTAACTTTATCCGTCTCGTTCCTGCGGATAAAGTTCCGGAAAGCTTAAAGGCTGGAAGCCGTTGTTTCAGAATTACTCAGAAGTGTTTCATTGATAATCTTCACTAAATCTTCTTTTGGGCGTAATCCTGTTACTAAAAAGGGTTTTCCTTTCAAAGGGATAAAGACCATTAAAGGGATACTGCTGACATTAAACAGTTGGGCCAATTGTTTTTCTTTATCGGTATCGACTTTATAAATCTGAAGTTTATTGCCGTAATCTTTCTGGATTTCAGCCAGTATGGGTGCCAGACGTTTGCAAGGACCGCACCAGGTGGCATACAGGTCAATGATAGCCGGTTTGTTTCCTAAATATTTCCACTCTTTGTCTTTATCGTAATTCCAGATTTTTTCTTTAAACTGATCGTTTGTAAGAGGCTCTACGGTTTGTGCTTTTACGGTAGTGCTTAAAATAAGTAGTAAGATAAAGGGAATCAATACTTTTTTCATGGGTTTGAAATATTATTTTATAATGTAACGTAAAGAGAATTGTAAATGTTTTACGATCGGTATGAATAAATATAGAAGGTATATTATAAAGCTTTAAAATTTTATACCTTTGCTTCATTTCCACGACAAATATAATAAAGAAATCAGAAGGGAGGTTATTCAATATGAGAATTTATCCAAATGCGAAAATTAATATCGGATTGTCGGTAACGGAAAAACGTACCGATGGATTTCATAATCTGGAGACAGTTTTTTATCCGGTAGGATTAAAGGATGTATTGGAAATTAACCGGGAAGAAGGGCCAAAGAGGGTATGTTATTTCGAAAATACGGGGATTGCTGTCGATTGTGCAGAGGACAAAAATTTGGTGGTCAGGGCTTATAAATTGCTGGCTTTGGCTTATGATTTACCGGCAGTACGGATAAGTTTATTTAAATCCATTCCTTTCGGGGCAGGATTGGGGGGGGGATCTTCAGATGCTGCCTATACCCTGAAAGCTTTGAATGAATATTTTGGTTTGGGTATTTCGGAAAAAGGATTGGAAAACTATGCTTCCCGTTTAGGAAGCGATTGTGCTTTTTTTATCCGGAATCGTCCTTCTTTTGCTTGCGGGAAAGGAGAAATATTAGAAGATATAGACATTCAATTAGATCCGTACGAGATTGTAATTGTTAAACCCGATTGTAATGTAGCTACGGCGGAAGCTTATGCGGGCATTGTTCCGGCAAAGGCAATATTTGACCTGAGGGGATTGGGCAAGCTGCCTGTGACTGAATGGAGGAAACGGGTAATAAATGATTTTGAGACGGCAATTTTTGCGAAGTATCCTGTCATTCAGCGAATAAAAGAAGAATTATATGGAAGAGGTGCTTTATATGCTTCAATGACCGGAAGCGGAACGGGAGTATTTGGAATTTTCCCTAAAGGAGATGTCACTTTAGATACCTTGCAAGGAACTGTAATATGGAGAACAGACAGGCATATAGAATAGATGAAAATATGTATCCGGTTTTATCTCAAATGGGAAAGTATAACACCTAAAGTAAAACGACATGAGAGAATATTTGTTAATTATTTTGATTGGATTGGTGGCAGCTTTTGTCGGAATTATTCCTTTATTAAAGAGACGGGTAGATAGATACACCCTTTTTTCTGTTTTTCTGTTTTATTTTCTCATGCCTGTTGTCGTTTACAGAATAAAACTTCCCGGTGTGAATTGGTGGCTTTTGGGCCCTTTGGTTACTTTTATCCTGGTGTTGCCGATAGTTGTTGCTCAGGGCAGGGGATATAAAAAATGTATATTTCCGATGTTACTTACTTCCATAGGAATTGGTTTTTTTATTGCTGTTATGGGCCATTTTTTACTGGCTTAACAGCGATACGGTTGCATACAGTAGACAACCGATCGCTGAAAATATATTCTTTGGAACGGATTATTTCCGGAGGGCAAAAGAATACAGGATAGCAGAAATCCCGCCAAAAATAAAGGCAAGCCCTGTCCAGACGATGATATTAAATGCGCCGAAAAGCGGATGAAAGATGATCAGGAAAGAAAAGATCAGGGTGAGAATACCCCCGGCTAAAACCCATCCCCAATTGGGAATTCGTAAAGTTTGCATTTGAGTAGACCAGCCGATAAAATCGATACCTAAAAACATCAATATAAATCCTACGGCAAAAGGCAGGATATCTATTGCCCATTCCAAGTTGGCAAGTAATATAAATCCGATGATAAGGTCTAATATACCGATAGCCAGTCCCCATCCCCAATTCCGGAATCTTTGATTGGAAAAAGCATTTACAATTTCTCCGATACCGAAAAGGATAAACATAATGCAAAAATAGACGGCTAGGGCAAAATAAGATTCTACGGGATTTCTGAATACCCATATCCCGCAAAGAATAGATAAAATGCCGATAATCAGCATTATCCACCAATACTTGTAAGTTCCTCTGTAGTTTTCTACTGTTTCCATTGTATTATTGTTTTATCGATTATATGAATTTCAACGATAATACAACTAATTGGTTTTAATTTTTTGGGAAAAAGGATATTCGCCGGAAAGCTAAAGACAGAATAGAAGAGGGGGCTGGAGAGTCCCCCCCTTAAAGTTTAATGAAAGCTTTGTTGTCTGCTGAATCTCCGTTTTCGTAAATCGAAATACAGGGGAACGGAAATTTCGTTGAGGAATGAATTGTTAATCCGTCGGGCCAAAAATCCCGGAATATATCAAATAATAAATTTTTTCTCTTTTGGGCCGTTGGGGAATAAAAACGTTATGCCCGGTTAATTTCCGGAGATTTAATGTGTACATCCAGTTGCGGGAAAGGAATATTGAGATTTTCTTCGGCAAAAGTCTGGTATACTTTTTCGTTCATGCTGAAAAAAACATCCCAATAATCCCCGGCATTTACCCAGGCACGTACGACAATATTGACAGAACTTTCCCCGAGAGAATTAAGAGCAATGAAATAAGCCGGAGAAGACAAAATACGAGAGTCTGCTTTTAAAAGTCTTTCGATAACCGCCTTTGCCTTATCATAACTGTCTCCATAGGCAATTCCAAATTCCCAGTCGACCCGACGGGTAGGTTCTTTTGAATAATTTTTCATAATGCCGGTAGATAAGCCACCGTTGGGAATGATGATGATTTTATTGTCGGGGGTAGAAATAATTGTATTGAATATTTGTATTTCTTTTACTGTCCCGCACTGTCCCTGAGCTTCCAATACATCGCCTACTTTAAAAGGTTTAAAAAAGAGAATCATAATTCCCCCGGCAAAATTCTGTAATGTTCCGCTTAATGCCATACCTATGGCAACACCAGCAGAAGCGAATAATGCAATAAAAGAACTGGTTTCAATGCCGAGTACACCGATGATGATAATGATGAGGATGAAATTTAGTGTAATACTGACTAAACTTTTAGTAAATGAAAAGAGCGAAGCTTCTACCTGCTTCTTTTCCATAATAGCGATAACAATACGGTTCAGTTTCTTGACGATCCAGCGTCCGATTAAAAAGACAATAAAGGCTGTTAATATGCGGGAGCCCAAAGATGTTGCCAAGTCAATAATTTTGCTTAGAAAAACATCCATTGAAATGTGAGAGGTTGAATTGAAAATTTCTTCCATAACGATCAGTTATTAAAAATAGATGATTAATTATTTAACACAATATTTGATACCTGTTTTCCGGCATTGGAAAATTTATTGGTACGTACTTTTAACCTGTTTTTTTAATACCTCATTCAGTTCTTCATTTACTTCCCATTTTATGAATAAACGGTTGTCTGTTATACGGGCTGCTGTTTGAATATAAGGTATATGAAAATCTTTTTGATGTTGAGCCGTAACAAAGACCTCATTTCCATCTTCACCGAATTGTTCCTCGCCCTCAATAGAATATACAAGGGGTTCTATCGGAGCTTCTATAAGAGCTGTTTTTAGCCAGACAAAACTCAGGGGATAATCGGATAATTTGGAAATAGTATACCTGATTTCCGGAGTGAAAGTAATATTTTCAGGATCGATCTGCTGTTCAGCAGTACACGGAGATTCCGGATAGGAAACAGAAGAAGGTAATTCAATACTCTGACCGTCTATACTGGAATGCATGTGGATCTTATCTCCTAAACTTTCTAACTTAAACTGAATGATTTTCAGTTTTTTAAATCCGTATACGGCAATGTTGAGATGTTCCTCTGTTTTTTCAGCATTTTCACTGATTTTATACGACCAGAAATTCTCTACCAGCATCCTTTTATCGCCATCTTCCGTCTTTTTTACCTGAACAGCCACAAAAATTTCTCCCGTTTTATACTCAAATTCTTTAAGCAATTTGTAATCAAAGGATTTCAGTATTAATTTCCAACTTCCTTGTGTGATGTGTGTATGGTTTGCTGTGTTATCTTGAATGATACTGTTTATTTTTTCACCCCTAGCTAATCCCCAGGAACAAATGGCTCTTGCGATAGCTTGTTCCTTTGCCGTTTCTTTATCGGCAATGGGATCGGAAATTCCAATCCAGTATTCTTGTTGTGAGGCAAAGATCCAATCCGGTAAAGAGTCGGAAGAAACTTGTTCGTCCGATACATGGGACGGATTGTTAACCAGACAAAAGGAGTAAAGTGAATTCGGATCTGTTTCCGGGAGAGGGTACCCGTAATTTATTTTTCCAAAAATACAGCATCCCAGGATGCCTATTAAGGTTTTATTATAAAAGGTCATAATTTAATTCTTTAGATCCGTCAACGCGGACAAAGGTAGAATAATTGTCTTTTTTTTACAAAATTTAGGGTTTAAAATAGTTATACAGTAAACCGTCTGTATTTAAAAAATTAGTTCTACTTTTCATGGCGGTTTTTCGACTTTTTATAATAATTGATTGTTTTTACCAGGTTTACTGTTCAAGCATAGAATCGTGTCGATTTACTTTTAGTATACCTGGCAAATGTTTTAAACGGGTAATTAATTGGGCTAAATGCTCGGTATTATCGATTAGTACGGTAATTTTTCCTTCAAATATTCCTTCTGCAGAGTTTATGGCGATGGCCCTCATGGTGACTCTGGGATCTTTTGAAATGAGTTCTGTAATTTTATTAATTATTCCGATTTCATCTTTTCCCATAAGGCTGAGAACTGTTTGGTAGGAGGTTGTGCCGGCATTTGTCCATTGGGTTTTGACGATACGGTAAGGATAGCGTCTTTGCAAATCCAGTGCATTTTTACATTGCTTGCGGTGTACTTTAATTCCCTCTCCGATAGAGACGAACCCAATAATATCGTCGCCGAAAACAGGGTTACAGCAACGGGCGAATTTGTAGTCCACATTGTCAACATTTTTGTCGATAATGAGGACGTCTTCGGCTATTTTGGGGGAATGGCTGATGTGGATATCCTTGATGGGAGCGGGAACAATAGCTTTTTCTTCTTCTTTAGCCTGTAGAAGGATATCTTTTATTTCTGCCGGATCGTGTTTCCCGATAGCAATTCCCTGATATAAATCCAAAGCGAATTTGTATTTATAATGTTGCATGAGTTTACGGATAATGTCGTCAGTAAACTCGATTTTCCAGTTTTTCAGTCTTCTGGTCAATAACTCTTTCCCAATATCCGCCTGGTGGTTGATTTCTTCGTTAAGGAATTGCCGTATTTTGTTACGGGCTTTGGAAGTAACGGTAAAATTCAGCCAGTCTGCTTTGGGCTGTTGATTGGCAGCTGTCATTACTGAGATCTCATCTCCGTTACGTAATTGGTAGCGAAGCGTTTCATTGCGTTGATTGACTTTTCCTCCTACGCATTTGCATCCGATATTGGTATGTATAGCATAGGCAAAATCGAGCAGCGTCGCCCCGGCCGGTAAAGTGATTAAATCCCCTTTGGGTGTGAAGACATGGACCTCTTTATCCTGGAGATCCAACTTGAGATCATCCAGTAATTCTATTGCATTTTCTTCCGGACTCTCCAGTATTTCGCGTAATTCATTCAGCCAGTTTTCAATTGCGGAATCCGAAGTTCCTCCTTTGTATTTCCAATGAGCTGCGAACCCTTTCTCGGCAATTTCATCCATTCGTTCTGTACGTATCTGTACTTCGACCCAACGTTTCCCAGGCCCCAGAACGGTAGTTTGCAGAGATTCATATCCGTTTGATTTAGGTACGGTAATCCAATCGCGTAATCGTTGCGGATTGGGAGTGTATTTGTCTGTAACGATGGAATATACTTTCCAACAGTCTGGTTTTTCATTTTCCCCCTTGCTGTCTATAATAAAGCGAACGGCGAATATATCGTAAATTTCTTCGAATTCTACCTGATTTTTCCGCATTTTATTCAGAATAGAAGCGATTGTTTTGGTTCTGTATTTGACTTTAAAATGGATATTGCGTTTATGGAGTTCTTCTACGACAGGAGCAATAAATTCTGAGATATATTCTTCCCGCGCTGCTTTCGATTCTGTTAATTTACGCCGGATTTCAGCATAAATTTCCGGATTGGAGTAACGCAGGGCCCTGTCTTCCATTTCTGATTTGATATTGTATAATCCCAGGCGGTGTGCAAAAGGGATATAAATATAATCTGTTTCCCGGGCCAATTGTTTTTGTGCTGCTTCTGTCAGATTTTCAGCACCCCGTAGTGCATACAACTTTTCTGCCAAAAAGATGAGTTGTACCCGTATATCCTGAGCAAAACTCAGTAATAATTTCCGGAAATTTTCCGAGTTGACAATTTTCTGCGGAGTGTATATGGAATTGATATTTTTAAGGCCTTCCACAATTTGGGTAACTTTAGAGCCGAAAATATCCTCCACTTCGGAAATAGAAAGTTCTCCTTTCGTGACTTTTGTGTGTAACATGGCGCAGATAATAGATGTACGCCCCAGCCCTATTTCTGTAGTGATGATTAAAGCTATGTCCAGAATTTTCAGAATTTCTTTTTCTTCGTGATCGGGGAGAGCATCCAGGGGATTCTCCTGATCTGTTGCCGGAGAGACCGCAATGTCGAATGCTTTTTCTACGAGTTGAATATCTTCTTCTGATAATAAATTCCGGCAAGACTTGAGAAGAATATCAAATTTGCTGTGGATTTCCGGACTGTATTTTGATTTAAGATCCCCCATCACTTTTCCTTTTTGTTTGTATTGGAACTCTTTTTGGACAAAAATAGGGATTTCTTTTCAAGAATATTAGGTAATAAATTCTATTTTTGTGAAAGTTTCATAAAAAGTGTGGGATTGTTCGGACAGAGGATTAACACCCGGCATACGTCTCGCTGATAAATGAACTTTCGGTCCGGATGAAGGAATTAATCAGTAATTTTGTCGCTTTACTATGCTGTTGCCGGAAAGCATTAATTCTTTAGGCCACTGGAATATTTTCAAATTAAAAAATAGGATTGCGGAACAGATCAGGGGAAAAATTGAGAAATAAATGATTACAAAAGATAGAGAGATATGACAACAAAAGAAAGATATGAGGGTTTTATAAACTGGTTTAGTGAAAATATGCCGGTTGCCGAGAGCGAATTAGAATATCAGAGTCCTTTTGAATTATTAGTAGCTGTAATTCTGTCTGCTCAATGTACAGACAAACGGGTAAATATGACAACTCCGGCTCTTTTTGAACGTTTCCCTACTGCTGAGGCAATGTCGAAGGCAGAGGTAGCAGAAATATATGAATTGATTAAATCCATTTCATATCCCAATAATAAGGCCAGGCATTTGTCTGCTATGGCTAAAAAATTGGTGAATGATTTTAATGGTGAAGTTCCGGATGATATGGAATTATTACAGACTCTTCCGGGAGTAGGGAGAAAAACAGCTAATGTGGTCGAAGCGGTTGCTTTTCACCGGCCTGCAATGCCTGTAGATACACATGTGTTCCGGGTGGCAGACAGGATCGGATTGGTTACCAATGCTACCACCCCATTGGAAACCGAAAAACAACTGGTAAAAAATATTCCGTCCGAAATTTTGTCTAAGGCCCATCATTGGCTGATATTACACGGAAGATATACCTGTACTGCACGTCGCCCGAAATGTGAATCCTGCGGGATCAGTGAATATTGCCGGTATTTTGAAAAAAAATAATTTTTTTTCTTTCCCGACGCAACTATTCGTATTCTTTTGCATCTTAGTATTGGAAACCTTGAAAAAGGGTGACAGCTAAGTAATAATAAAACGGGAAATTTTATTAATTTTGGATTTAAGGGTTAGTCAGCGGAGGCATCTGTGAAAAGATGCCTCCTTTTTTCTTTTCTTTAGGGTTTCTTTTTATTTTTGTATAAAATTGGTCTTTATGGTTTTTCTGCTAAAAAGTGTTTTCTTACCGGAAGAAAGAATATACTTTATAAAAAGCAGAATAAAAGGGCCGGGAAAAATATACGATAATAATTATGGGGTGTAATAGTCGAAGAAAACCGGAATGGTTAAAAATTAAATTGCCGAAAGGGCAATTGTCAGTAGATGTATTGAATATTGTACGGGAACACCATCTGCATACGATATGTACGAGTGGTATGTGTCCCAATCAGGGAGAATGCTGGGGATGCGGAACGGCGACTTTTATGATAGGCGGTAACATCTGTACGCGGAATTGCCGGTTTTGTAATGTAACCACGGGAAAGCCTTTTCCACTGGATCCGGAGGAAGCCCGCAATATTGCGAATTCTGTAAAATTATTGGGTTTGAAACACGTAGTGATTACTTCTGTGGACCGGGATGATTTAGAGGATTTAGGGGCTGCTCATTGGGTAAAAGTAATACGGGCTGTAAAAGAAATGAATCCCTCTGTCACTATGGAAGTATTGATTCCGGATTTTCAAGGCAGATCCGAATTGGTGGAGCGGATTATCGGAGCAAAACCGGAAGTGATTTCCCATAATCTGGAGACAGTACGCCGCTTGACGAAAGATATACGCAGCCGGGCTACTTATGAGATGTCTTTACAGGTAGTACGTCAGATTGCTGCTTCCGGGACGGTGGCAAAATCCGGTATTATGCTTGGTTTAGGGGAAACCCGGGAGGAAATTCTGGAAACCATGGACGACCTTCGTTCTGCCGGATGTAGTGTGATGACGATCGGACAGTATTTGCAACCTACTGCTGCTAATGTGGAAGTAAAAGAATATATTCAGCCGGAGACTTTTGAAGAATACCATCAGATTGGCTTACAAAAAGGATTTAAGCACGTAGAAAGCGGTCCCTTGGTAAGGTCCAGTTATCATGCAGAAAAACACGTAAAATAAAAACCGTAAGGGTGTCGGGGACTGCATCGGCAGGAGATAATTCAGGGAAATGAGATCGAAAACCGATGGCAAAACATGAAAGCAGGATGAAAATACAGTATCAGGATTTAGGATTAAGTTATTATCGGGAAGTATGGGAACTCCAGGAGAAATTGCTGGAAAAAATAAAACTGGAAAAATCGGAAGGGGTTCCGACGTCCAATTATCTTTTATTTACGGAGCACAGGCCTGTCTATACACTTGGAAAAAGCGGCCATGAATCCAATATGTTAATGGATGCCATACAATTGCGGACTCAGCAGGCGGAATTTATCAAAGTAGACAGGGGAGGGGATATTACTTTCCACGGTCCCGGGCAGCTTGTTGTTTACCCTATTATCGATCTGGAGAACTTCGGATTAGGGGTAAAGGAATATGTCCATCGGCTGGAAGAAGTCGTTATACGTACCCTACGCAAATACGGGATAAAAGGAGAACGGATAAATGCGGCAACCGGGGTATGGCTGGACGTTGGGAAACCTTCGGAACGGAAAATATGTGCGATTGGAGTCAAATGTTCCCGTTATGTCAGTATGCATGGATTTGCTTTAAATGTAAACACAGACTTGAATTATTTTAATTATATTCATCCTTGTGGCTTTGTCGATAAAGGAGTAACTTCTATAGAGAGGGAAAATGAAGGAAAATCAGTCGGCCTGGAGGAAGTAAAAGAAGAAGTTTTAACGCAGTTCAAGTTCGTTTTCAATGTAGAAATACAGTCTGTAGAATAATAGAAGTGTCTGATATTTTGAAAGTAATTGTATAATAATACCGTTAGATATGAGGTGTGAACTGGAAATTTGTGCTTATTCTTTGGAATCCTGTTTGGCTGCAAAGAGAGCGGGAGTTACCCGGATTGAACTTTGTGCGGGAATGTACGATGGAGGGACAACCCCTTCTTTGGGAATGATAAAGTTAGCCCGGAAATTGACATCCGGAATTCAGCTTTACATCATGATCCGTCCCAGGGGAGGAGATTTCTTGTATACTGATTTAGAGTTTAAACAGATGCAAGAAGAGATTTTGTCCCTCAAAACGATGGGAATTGAGGGAGTGGTACTTGGCGTTTTGAAGCCGGACGGGAATGTCGATATTGAACGTACGGCAGAATTGGTACAACTGGCAGCTCCGCTTAAAGTAACATTTCACCGGGCTTTTGACATGGTGGAGGATTCGGAAGTTGCCTTGGAAGATGTCATCCGGGCAGGCTGTTTTCGTATTCTGACTTCCGGATTGAAGAATACGGCCGAAGAAGGAGTAAACGAATTAGAGAATTTGGTGAGACGGGCAAACGGTCGTATACAAATTATGGCCGGGAGCGGAATAAATGCCGGAAATGCCTTGAAAATAGCAAATACGGGGGTAAATGCTCTTCATATGACGGCGAAAAGTATAAGGGAAAGCGAAATGCGATACCGGAATCCGGAAGTATTTATGGGAGGAATACCGGGCATCCCGGAATATCAGATTGTATACAGTGATACAGTTAAGATCCTAAACGTGATGAATCGGTTACAAAATAAAACTGCAGAGAATGAGTAAAGTGATAAAATGGGGATGTATGCTGGGGGTAGCAATGCTTTGTATGAATTGTAAAAAAACGGTTTTTTCTTTACAGGAAAGGGAATGTATCTCCTCACAAAGAGGACAGATCATGCGTATTTATACCGTTGGTCAGCCGGAAGATTCTCTCTTTTTAAGGCAAAAAGCTTTAAAATTGACAGAGGAGGAACTGAATTCAGAATATTATCCGGTTTTAAAAGAAGGTTTATTGACGACGGTAAAAGATACGAATAATCCGGGAGTCGGAATTGCAGCGCCTCAGGTGGGAATCAGCAGGTGTCTGATTGTGGTGCAACGTTTTGACAAAGCGGGAGAACCCTTTGAGACTTATATTAATCCGGAGATTGTATATTATTCTCCGGGACGGTTGACCGGACAGGAAGGTTGCTTGTCCATTCCCGATATTACTGGGGACGTCAGTCGTTCAGATACTGTGGTTATAAAATATTGGGATGAAAGGAGGAGGCAGGAAATAAAAGACACTGTTGGCGGATTTACGGCTGTGATCTTTCAGCATGAGACAGATCATTTAAAAGGGATTTTATTTACCGATAAAATATCCGGGAATAAACTTGAATAAATTAAGAATTCAGGATGGAAAAAAATAAAAGGAAAAACACATTTGTCGAAAAGATATTGAATGCACCTGCCGGTTCGATTGTATATGTAGAACCTGACATTGTATTAAGTCATGACAATTCAGCCCGGATCAGAAAACTTTTTGAGAAGATGCGGGGGCGGAAAGTATTGCATCCTGAACGTTTGGTCGTTGTTTTGGACCGGAAAATGACAGGTACAACGGATGAATTAATCCGGGATTACAACTCCATCCACGATTTTATGGAGGAGCAGGAGGTTGAACATTTTTTTGATTGTGATAAGGGTATCTGTCATCAGGTTTTGGCCGGATTTATACGACAGGGCTTGGTAGTAGTAGGGAGTGACAGCCATACCTGTACCGCAGGTGCGTTTAATTGTTTTGCCGTAGGTTTAAATAAAACAGAAACAGCTTTCTTATGGAAAAACGGAAAAATATGGTTACGGGTTCCGGAAACAGTTAAAATTACGCTGAGTGGAAAATTCAGGGCAGGAGTGTATGCGAAAGATTTGGCTTTGTGGATCATGGGAATGCTGAAAGAGGAGAATATAGATTACCAGTCGGTTGAATATCACGGGGAAGGGGTAAGGACACTTACAATTGCCGACCGTATGACGATTGCAAACATTTCGGCTGAAATGGGGGTAAACAATTCCGTATTTCCTCCGGACGATTTATTGGCGGATTATTTGGGGGATTACGCTGTACAAGGAATATGGGCGGATGAAGATGCTTACTATACAAAAGAGTTTCATATCGATTTGGGAAAAGTATTTCCATTAGTAATGGCGACTTATCCTGAGGATGAAGTAAAAGGCATAGGAGAGGTGAGTGAAATAACGATTCAGGAAGGTTTGATAGGAGCCTGTTCATCTGGCCGCATTGAGGATCTGAGAATTGTAGCCCGTATTTTAAAAGGGAAACAATTGGCTGAGGGTTTTCAGTTATCGGTAGTTCCGGCTTCTCACGATATTTATATACAAGCCATAAAAGAAGGATTGATTCATGATATTATGAAGGCGGGAGCGGCGGTTTTGGGATCCAGTTGCGGCCCTTGTCTGGGAAGCAGTCATATGTTAGGAGCTGAAACAAAACGTTTTATTTCAACGACGAATAGTCATTCCATGCGCCGTATGGCAGACGTAGGGGTCGAGAAGTATATAGCTTCCCCGGCTACAGTGGCTATGACAGCTTTACGGGGGAAACTCTGTGCAGAGGTTGCTTACCCGGAAGAAATATTCGAGTACTGGTCCGTTCCTGCCGAAGCTATTACAGTAAGCGTTTGGGATGACCGGAAAAAGGAAAATGTTTGGAATTATGCAGATATCGATCATATTTCTGCAGATCAATTGTTCCCGGAAAGAAAAACATATAATATCTCTATAGAAAGTGCAGAGGCAATGAAACCTTACCTGCTTTCCGGCCTGGACGAAACTTTTGCAAGACGTGTGCAGACTGGGGATATTATATTGGCAGGAGAAGATTTTGGTAGGGGAAGATTAATAAAACAGGCTGCAATAGGTTTGGTCCGGGCCGGAGTCACTGCAATAATCGTGAAATCGGTAAACCGGAGTTTTTTTCGAATGGCCGTCAATTACGGTTTATGGATAATTATTGCCCCTGAAATACTGGAAAATTACCGGCCCGGAGATAAAATTACCTTGGAATTAGAAGAGGCTATAATAAAAATGAACGGAAAAACATATACTTTACCGGCATTTGATTTAGTCTTTACGGAAATTATCCGGAAAAAGGGAATAATGCACCTTTATGAATAAACAATTTTTTTATGCAAGTCTTTCGGTAAATAAATATACCTGACGGACTGTTTTTAAACTGTTTTCTTGTTCAAACACCGGATTAATGCTATTTGGAGTATGCCGAAACGATTGCCTGTTTTCACAGTGTTATTGACAAAAAACTTCGGGATACATCTTATTTTTGATGCTTATTCCTGGCTATTTCACTTTTATAATGTTCGAACAAAAAGTCGTAAATGACCAACTCATACACTCTGTTTTTAGAAGGAAATAATCTGTTCATCATCATGTGAATATAAGATGAAAGATCGTTTAAGGGTACAGATTTTACTGTCTGAATGAGTTCCTTGACTTTTTTGGAACGTTTTTGTAAAATAGCATGGCTGCGCCTGATTTCTTCCGGGGTTTTCTGGAAATGGCTTACTACCAGATTGACCTCGGGTTTCCTTTGACGGTATATTTTATTTAAATATTTGATATTGTGTACATTGAACCCGTGCTCTTGTTTGAAAGAAAGGCTCATCCTTTCTATATAGGAAGCTTTTTCAGTTAAAGGAAGCCCGAAATCTTCGAAAAGACAGTCAATCATTTTCAGTGCGACCATCCACCTGTAATTTTCATCTTTTTTACTGAGCAGTTTGAGTATCGACAAAATACATTCGCTGTCGGCAGAGAAAATACTTTCTGAAAATTCAATATAGTCTTTGCCGTAACGTTCCAGTTCCCGGTTATAAGTATCTAATTGTATCCGGTAAATCTGAGAACTTTTACAGGCTTTTTGTAATTTCTGATTCACCGTTTGCAGAATATAGCCTAAGTTTCCGGGATCTTTTATTAACATACGGAAACGGATGTGAAAATCCGGGTCTGAATAGCGGATGAAAAAAAATTTTGTGATCATTTCTTCCCGCATCAATTTTTTAATCACCGGAAACACGGAATGAATCAGAATGTCGTCAGCGGTTTTGATACCGGTATATAATTTAAAATATAGCCACTCATCTCCCGGGTAAAATGTTCTTTTTATAGCGGATTTCATAGGTCCTTAATTTTGAGATTTATAAAAGGAAACAATACATTCGTGCAGAAAGGTGCGTCCTTCTTTGTCTTTTGCCAAAGAATACTGATCGCATAATGCTTCTTCTAGGGTAATTTGTCTGCGGTTGCTCAACATATTCAGAAAAACCCGCAGGCTTACGGGATTTTCTAAATCAATGAGCAGCCTATTGTCTCCGTCGGCTAAAAAAACATAACGGGGTAATTGTAATTGAGCTTGCCAACTTTTCACTTTTTCCATTAATTTTTCCGGATCCGTTTCTTTGGTCAGATTTTCCATACTTTTTACGGCAATTTTCCAGTTGGCTTCGGACAAAATGATATTTTTATACCTTACCCGCGGTAAATAATCCAATTGTTCTTCTATACTTCCCCAGTTAAACAAAAGAGAAGCCCTTAAACCCTGGCATTGCAGGTCACATAAAAAACGGTATACAGGAGTAGGGTTATTCCTGTAATTATGAGCTGTAGAGAGGCGCGGGAGGATGTATTTGTTGAGTCGCTGGGAACGTAATAGCAAACGGTTGTTCCGTACAGACAAAAATAGGTCGGCCGGATAGAGAATTCGTTCCCGTTCCAGGGTGGAATTCGCCAAATATAAAATTTCATATTCCCGGAAATTGGGACGGGCTAATACATTCCCTACTCTGGAATCCGGAATATGAGATATTTCTGCTACAATCTGATCTTTATATATTTCTTGTTCCTTGCGGGCAATAGCTTCTACCAGTTCTTGAATAGAAGGGTCGCAATAAACAAAACGCCCCAATAAATTGGCAGCACTGCTTCCACTGAAATTATTCACTATCAACGTATAATCTGCAGGATCCTCTGAGAGATTTAAAATTTGGAATTTGGTAAATAAGGTAGCTGGCAAATCTTCCCAATTGGGTTGTAGGTTTTTGACATCTTCGTCCTGTAGTAAAATTTCCCGGTCTGTCTGTGGATTGAAAGCTACTAACTTTTTTAAAAGAATTTGATGGATTGGAAACAGGTTTGTCTGCATGGAAGCATTGTTGTCAATCCGTCCGGGGATGATTAATCCGCCCAGTAAAGGATGTAAATCATTTATCTCGTGTGCCGGATAACCGATACCTCTTTCCGGGTCCAGTGCTTCTAACAAAGGAATCTCTTGTTCTTCATATCTTTCGTTAAAACATTTGATAAAGTTACTGAGGGTGTTATTGGTATAACGCGGAGTTATTCTGTTGAGAAACTCCATGCTGTTTTGCAGGGTGGTAAAGATACTGTTGTCTAAAGAAGCTTTTTCCAGTTTCCTGATTGTATCCACTTGCAGCAGGAATTTTTTTTGGAAAGGGATTTTTAATTGTTTGATTTCCGCTTCAATTTGATTGCAGTAATCGATAACCTCTGCCTGTGCTGCTGTACCCAATTTTTGTAATAAATGATTGATCCGGGATAATTTTTGATAATAATCCGAACGGGTATCCAATCTTTCCATAACTTTTAAAATATGTTCAAAAAAATCGGATCCTGTGATAATCGGATCGATTTCACTGACCAATAATTGGTTATCGATGATTGTATTGATATAAGACCGCGCCATCTGTTCACTTACTTCTCCTGTGGCGGTCAGGAGTGAAATCAGTTCCGTAAAAGTACATCCTTTCCGGGCGAGGTGAATGATGGATTGCAGGTAAGGAGATTTTCCGACTTCTACCAACTGATAGATTCTTTTTTCCGTATCAAAGCGATACTCTATATATCGGATCTTTGTGGATTGCGTATAGAGTGTAGTATTCGTATAGTATTTTACAACTTCTCTCACTTCCGGTAATTTCCCCAATTCCTGTGATAAATTACAAAGATATAGCATGTCAAAACGTACGTGTACGTTTAATTGGTTGGTCAGTATCACTTCCGGCAATTCTCCTTTTTTTCCGGTAGTACAGGATGAAAACAAACCGAAAGGAGTACATCTGCTCGACATTCTGGCCAGGTATTTTAACAAAGAATTTTCGATACGGATACGGTCTTTTTCTTTTACTTTACCGGCTTTGTATTTTTGTAATTCCTCGTAAAGTACAGGGGAAGCGAAATAAATAGCTTCTTCAAAAAAATCAGAATATATAATTTCCTGGAAATATTCTTTTTGAGATAAAGCTTTTTTGATGACTTCCAAGGGGTAATGAGGAAATCGGAATACGATCTGTTCAAAGGGTTGGTACATAGTGGTACGTATTGTATAGTTAAAGGGCTACGTCTTATTTTAATTAAAACTCAATAACAGAATTTCATCCCACGAACTGTTTACCGGGGACAGAAGAGTTAATCCGATTCCGGCAACCCCCTCCAGTAGGTAATATTTTGTTTCCCAGCTTTGTTGGGTGGGATCGAAGGACTGATAGCCGGCAGGGCCTTCCGGACGGTTACCGAAACAATAGGTTTGCTCTTTCCAATATTCATAAGCAGCCTGGAGAGAGGGGCGTTTTGTTTCCTGCCACATTCGGAAAAAGATTTGCGTAATTCCGGCAGAGCCGTGGCATATTCCGGCATCCCATACATAATTGGCGCGGATGTCTTTCCGTTTGGCTGAATACTCCAGGATTTCCATTGCAAAATCTGTTAAATCCTTTTTATTCAAAACTTTTCCGGCATGCCATAAAGCAATGCCAATGCCTAGGTCTCCGTAGCACCAAGCCAAGCGGCTTTTATTTACAGGACCTGGATTTTCTAAAGATGTAGAAGGGAAATAACAGCCGTATATTTTTTCATCTATTCGTTGTTGTAAAATATAATTTAGCGTCTCTTCCAGTAATTTGCGAACTTTTCCTTCCGGATTTATATCCATTTGGAGAAGACGGGATAGAAAAATAGCAATGCTGGACATTCCATGAGAAAGTGAGATATTGAATTTTATATCTGCCTGATGGGGAAAATGCCGGTCTACGATTTCCCATTTCACCGTATGGGTATGAGGATCAGAGATAGCCGTTTGTTCGAGGTAATCTACAATCTTGTGCAGTTGTACTAAAGACAGCTCCGGTTTATATTTATAATGTTTCAGAAAATAAAATCCCATTCCAATGACTCCGTGTAAAAAATCGAAGTGATGTAACCGAATTTCCTGTTCCAGATAATGTTGCAGGACAAGATCTATATCATCCAGCATGTCCGGGGAATTTTCGATAAAATCCCCTTCCGCCAATAAGTGTATACCTAAACCGAAACCTGCCAGACCATTACAATAAGAAAATTGGTAATAAGAGGGAGTTGAAAGGCTTTCTGTCAATTGGTCCAGTAGTATTTCTGCCTTTTCTTTATAGTTTTTATCGACGAGTGAATAATAATAAAGAAAGAGAATCTCCCCCATATTACCTGTTAAAAGGCTATAATTCCCGTTTTCCTTTTGGCAGTGTCCTTCGATTGCACGGGCAATACTATCCAATTGTTTTTTCATAATTGAGAGGTTATTGAGCTAAAGAATGACTTGGGCACACCTTCGTTTCTATATACACAGTTACAATTATATAAAATAATTATCAGAAAGTAAAATAAATTAATATTTTTAATTATATTATTTTATATATCTCTTGGTGTTTTGAATGGGAAACAGCATAAAGAAAAGAATGCGGAGGATAGATAGAGAATAAGTGTAAAAAAAATTATAAAATAATTCTTTTATAAGAATAAGATGTTAAAATATTCGTTAAGTTTGCAAATAGTATAAAATGCAACATAACTCATGAATGATATCCGGGAATTAGTGACCTATCTAAGCCGGGCTGAGAGAGGTTATACCAAAACGTTAAACAGGGCTTTTCAGCAAGCAGGATATGATCTTAGCCGTGAACAATTTGAATTACTTCAGGTGTTGTGGGAAGCGGATAATGTGAACCAGCAGACCATTTCCCGAAAATTACAGAAAGACAAATACAATGTGACAAAATTATTGAACACTTTGACAAAAAGGGGATTTGTGCAGCGTAAAATGGGGAAGGAAGACCGCAGGAATAATTTTATTGTCTTAACTGAAAAGGGAATGGAAGTGCAAAAAATATTGCTTCAGATTGAAGGGCAGGTGCATACTGATTTGACCTTTACACTTACTTCTTCAGAAATCAAATCCTGCATTTGGGGGATGAGGAAACTGACGGATAGGATGAAATGAAAATCAATAGCGAATAAAGTATATAATTTTGATATAATATGAAATTGAAAGGATTACAACCGGAAGCCTTATGGCAATATTTTGAAGAGATATGTCAGATCCCGAGACCTTCCACAAAGGAAGAGAAAATTGCGGCCTTTTTGATTAAATTTGCTGAAGAACACGGTTTACCTGTCCGACAGGACGAGGCGGGTAATGTATTAATCAGTAAACCTGCTGTTGTGGGAATGGAACAGGCACCTACCGTGGTATTGCAGGCTCATATGGATATGGTATGCGAAAAAAATGCAGATACGGTACACGATTTTGAGAAAGATCCGATCCTGCCTTATATTGATGGGGATTGGGTAAAAGCAAAGGGTACCACTTTAGGAGCGGACGATGGAATAGGGATGGCTGCCCAATTGGCACTTTTAGCTTCTGCAGATATTAAACATGGCCGCTTGGAATGCCTCTTCACGGTAAATGAAGAATGTGGTCTGACCGGAGCATTTGAATTAAAACCCGGATTTTTTGAAGGGAAAATTTTGCTGAATCTGGATTCGGAAGATGAAGGAGAGATCTTTATCGGTTGTGCCGGCGGAATGGACACTGTGGTGAAGATGCCGGTAGAGACTGAAGAGCCCGGACAAGAGGCTTTTGCTGTAAAAGTTATGGTAAAAGGTTTACAGGGAGGACATTCCGGGGATGATATCAATAAAGGAAGGGGAAACGCAATTAAAATCTTGAACCGTTTTCTGTGGGATTTAAATGAAAAATATCCCCTGCGAATTGCGGAATTTACAGGGGGAAACCTAAGGAATGCCATTGCCCGCGAAGCTTTTGCTTCAATTGTTTTCGACGAAAAATACAAAGAGCAGGTAAGAGCAGACTTCAATTTATATCAGGCGGAGATGGAAACTGTCTGGCAAATGACAGAACCGGGGTTAAAGATGGAAATGGAATCGGTTTCTTTACCGGATGAAGTTTTGACGGGCGATAGTACATGTAAATTATTAAATGTTTTATATGCTTGTCCGCATGGCGTATTTGCTATGAGTTACCGTATGCCGGGTATGGTGGAGACGTCTACCAATCTGGCGTCTGTGAAAATGGAGAATAAGCGGAGCGTTATCATCACTAGTTCACAGCGGAGTGATGTAAATTCCGAAAAATTAAATATTGCCCATATGGTGGCTTCGGTCTTCCGTTTGGCTCAGGCGAAAATAGAACATGGGGAAGGTTATCCCGGCTGGGCACCCAATCCGGATTCGGCAGTGCTGAAATTAGCTGTAGCTTCTTATGAACGTTTGTTTGGGAAAAAGCCGGTTGTCCGTTCTATACATGCAGGTTTGGAATGTGGTTTATTTTTGGAAAAGTATCCGGATATGGATATGATTTCTTTTGGTCCTACATTGAGGGGTGTACATTCGCCGGATGAAAAAGTGAATACGAAGACAGTGGAAATGTGGTGGAGACATCTGGTGGATATATTACAGCATATTGACGTCGTAAATCAATAGAGAATTGGAAAAGATATCGAAAAAATCAGCCAAATACAATCGGCTTTATGAACAGATCAGCCGTTATGTGGTGACGACCCCGGATCGCTGGGCGCGTCTGGCAACAATAGAAGCTGTTTTGCACCACAAGATGCAGACGTTTTTTTGGACCGGTGTATATGTATTGATGGAGGGGGAACTGATTGTGCGCTCTTATCAGGGACCGGTGGCTTGTCAAAAATTACGTCAGCACACAGGGGTATGTTGGACAGCGATCGATTCGGGGAAAACGGTTATTGTAAAAAATGTAGCAGAATTTCCCGGTCATATTGCCTGTAATTCCGCCACAAAAAGTGAAATTGTCCTTCCTCTGAAAGATGAAAAGGGACAAATATACGGGTGTCTGGATATCGACAGTGATCAACTGAGTGCTTTTGATGAAGAAGACGAAAAAGGGTTATTGAAAATACTGAGATTAGTAAATGAGGATAAATAAAGGTCAGATCATGTCAAAAGTCAGATTTGATGAGCATTTATAACTAATTTTGTGTTAAAAAAAACTAATTCCGTTTTGAATTTTTGGGAGACATTATTACCTTAGTTGCCCGAATATAAAAATAATTTGTTACATAAATAAAAGTAAGAAAAACTATGAGAAAAACAGTTTTATTGATTTTAGTAAGTTTATTGACGGGGAGTTTATTTGCGCAGGACCCGGGGGCGGCAGAAAAAAATGCCGGCAATGTTGCTTGGAAGGCTAAGAATTATGCCGAGGCTTTTACAAATTTTGAAAAATACCTGAAAGCTGTCAATTTTTCAGATAAGGCATACATATATAATACAGCCGTTGCTGCAACCAGATCAAAAAATTATGCTGCCGCTGAAAAATATTTCGAAATGTCAATAAAAAATAATTATAAAGTAGGGAGCTCTTATTTAGGAAAAGCCCAGGCTGAAGAAGACCTGAAAAAAGAAGGGGAAATGGTTGCTACTTTGGAAGCCGGCCTGAAAGCAGTACCGGGAAATGCAAAATTGGAAAATATGTATGGGACTTATTTTCTGAAAAAAGGAGTAGAAGCACAAAAAGCGAATAATCTGGCTGCTGCTGCTGAGAATTATACAAAAATTACTTCTCTTACCAATAAAGATATCAAAGTAAAAGCTTATATGGCTTTGGGTTCTCTTTATTTTAACAATGGTGCCAGTATTTTGCAGAAAGCAACTCCTTTTGCCAATACGGATAAAGAAAAATATGCTGCCGAAAAAGAAAAAGCTACAAGTGATTTCGGAAAAGCTTTGGGTTATGTAGAACAAGCAAAAAGTCTTGCTCCGGAAAATAACGATGTAAAAGAATTGTATGCGCAGATAAAAACGGCTATGAAATAATTAGCTTTTGTTATAGGAAAAGCTGTCTGAGAGGATCAGGCAGCTTTTTTTATGTTCAAAATTCTGGTTTATGTCTTATCTGTCCTTTTATTATCGCTCTGTATTACAATTCTCTTATACTTATTGATATGTTAGTTAAATTGCTATGTACTTGATATTCGGGAAGGACAATTTGAACGATTACTAACGAGCCCCATCCAGAGTCCAAATTAACAAAAGCCTGTGAATCCTTGTAATTGTCAGGGTATCATAAAGGAATAATCAAAAGACGGAATGAGTTATCACGAAGAATCAGCGATAATTACAATATTGGTAGTCCAATAACTAATTACAAAAAAGCGCTAAGAAACAACATGTAGGGCTTTCTCGTTTTCAGAGAGCCCAGCCTAATGCTTCTATAATGATAGCTTGTGATACATAAAAGAAACAGACGGGTTTAGAAATTTTGCTATTAGGGGAATCCTGTATTAAAGTTATTATTCATAACCTGGGAAATGGTATGTCTAAAGAAAAAGGGAGAATTGTCTTGTAAGAATAATATGGATGGCACAGCTGTTTTCAAAAACTTTGACAGAACAACAAACAGTAAAGAAGTAGCTTAAAAATAAAGGAATTGGGGAAAGTAAAAAAAAGGACCATCTAACGTTTGTCTTGTTAGACGGTCCCTTTTCAGTTGTTATTCTCTATAAATATTTTATTTGAGAACCTCAATTAATAGGCAAGGGCTGAATTTGCAAACTCTCCGATAGTCGGGAATCCGTCATGCCTAACACTCATAGACGAAGTATTATTGCTAATCTTTGTCATAACAACATCCCATGCATATCCATCGTCCTCTTTCAGACTATAGAAACCAACTTTCTCTGGATCTGGATTAAACTGATACAAGTAATATTTGAGAGCACCAAATGTATATTTAGCACCACCAGTCAATGTAACTTCCTGTCCTATCATTTTCAATTCAGTTCCATTATACTTCCCTACAAATGCGGTATAGCCTTTGGTCTTTCCTGATTCGATCTCTGCGCTCTTTATTAAAGAGTAGCCACCGTTAACAGGAATGACACCAGCGACAACCACTACGGATCTGGTATCTCCTTCACCTACGGTAGCCAATTCCTGATGTCCCTTAACGAGAATAGAACCATCGCTCTGATACTCCATTTCAAAAGGATAGGCCTGAACAACAGCATTACCGCACCAACCGGCAACGTCGTATGTCTTACCTTGTTCTTTCGCTGTAATGATAACAGTATACTCATTTTGTTGTTCAGCGGTACTTCCAGTACCTTTTACCTTCCAGGTTCCGATATAACTATTGTAGTTAACTTCTTCCGGGGCACCTTTAGCCTGATTAACTGTAATCTCAGCCACTTTTTCACCCATTTTAAGGGTTACTTTAGCACTACGGGCTTCGCCAGTATTGGCT
>ERZ1673753.642-NODE-642-length-40729-cov-5.147539_pt1 | contig 40729 bp, 66 predicted proteins | sample MGYA00580201_ERZ1673753 | MGnify/ENA primary metagenome ERZ1673753 (study PRJEB41218, sample SAMN15661747) | gut metagenome | host: Homo sapiens | place: Canada: London | collected 2015-08-20/2019-03-30 | study: EMG produced TPA metagenomics assembly of... | reverse complement strand
CTTCCCTTTGGTTTAAATATAGCGTCCATTTTGTTCACCATATTTTTAACCTGTGCAATAGCCGCTTCTGCTCCCTTTTCGCTTATTTTTAGCTTATTGATAGCTTCAGCGAATTTAGTAACATCTTGAACTCCATTGGTTTTTACGTCAATGGTATAATTGACTTGATAATTTTGTAACTCTGCCATTGTATGATTGTTTTAATGAAGAATAGGAGGGTATAAGCGGAATAGGTTGCTTGTAGGGATTGAAGAGAAATAAAATAAACGTATAGTATCTCTTAATATTATATGTTATCTCAAAAAAAATAAATCGTTTGTTGGCTAAAATATATTTCTTATTAATGGGTACAATAAAAATATTAAAGAGCCGTTTTTAAGACGTAAACTAAAATAAAAATGAAGTTATGAAGAAAATTGTTTTGGTCGTTATTGCCTTTTTATCGATAGGCATTTGTGATATGTATTCACAAGTTATTAAAATGGAACATGGGGCTAACCTGACATGGATGGATGGCGGCGGTCTCACGAAAAAGAACTTGTCTTACTCCTTTATGATTGGATGTGACTATCTGGAGAATGATTGGATGATGTTATCAAGCGAGATCGGTTACATTAAACGAGGTGGAAGAAGTGTTTGGCAATTTAACCGAAGCTATAATAGTGATGGATCAATAGAAGAGAAGTATTTTAGAGGCATCGCCGATTTGAATTATTTTCATATCAATACCACTTTTCGTTTTAAACATGACCTGAAAAATGTAACATTGTTCATGGGATTGGGGCCAACGATTGATATTTTGATAAATGAGAACAGCAAATATGAACAACATCCCGCAAATTCAAACAAGATTACGACAACAAAAACAGATTTTCATAATAGCAATGTTATATATGGTATAAAATCGGAATTGGGTATGTATTATCACATAAATAATAAATGGGATGCTATTTTAAATATATCTTATTTGAGAAACTTTAAATGTCGTTCTGTCGGTAATAATAATGGGCTTTTTTATAATAAAACAGCTACTATTTCTCTTGGCGTTGGATATAGGATATAAAATATAATACAATGAGCAGGTCTATATTGTGTGTTTTTATCGTGTTATTTTTTTACTGTATCGACTCATATTCCCAAATATTAAGGTTTTCAGGAGGTATAAACAACACCTGGATGGATGGGAACCAATTCGATACCCCGTGCCTGACCTATACCGGCTCGATAGGATATGATTATTTGTTCGACCGTGATTATCGTGACTGGTTTTATTTGTCCAGTGAGATAGGGTATATAAAAAGAGACGGGACGGATGCGTTGAACGGCGAGAGGTTGAGCAGGAATTACCTACACCTTAATACCTTGTTTAAAGTAAGATATTCATTTGAGAATATTATGCTATTCGCTGGTATGGGGCCTTGCGTGGATTATTGGGTTATTACCGGTGGACAAGACAAGAAGACGGTTTTCGGGATTAGACCCGAAATAGGGCTTTCTTATCCTCTGGGCGACAGGGTGAGCTTATATTTCACCACGGCTTATTTGAGAAGCCTCTCCGGAATAATGATTGAGGGCGAAGTTCTCAATAATAACTCCCTTATGCTCACAATAGGCATAGGCTACCGGGTCAAAAAGAAGAAAATCAATTACTGGCATTATTCCAACCTATAAAAAACAATCTCCCTTACCGATATAAAATCAGTGAGGGAGATTTGTTGTATATAGAATTAAGCAAGAAGCGCATTGGAAGCCTTAGAAATGAGCATTTGCTCATGCAACCAAAGAGCGTCTTCCGATAACATGGCGAAGTCCTCGTCCGAGAGACTGTCCAAATCTACACCGGGAAAGTAATGACGAATATAGATGCACCTTTGTCGGATGCGCTGATCGTCCTTTACCACCCAGTCATTTAAAAATTTACGATGGTAGACTGGCGAGTGGAGATAACCTCCGACAACTGTCCCATCAAACCGAAGAGGAACAAAGACTCGTTATCGATCAGTTCCTTGTCACCGTCCAAGAAACAATCCTTCGCCAAGGTTCTCATGGCCTGTACCTCGTCCTTCTTGGATGCGGCCATGAACTTGGAGAATGTCGGGAAGTTCGGTTCTCTCATATAAGCCACGTAAAATTCTTTTTCGCCGGATTCCGTGTCACCGAACACCACCATCGGGAACACCTTGCGATACTTGCCTTCGGTTTTCAGCTTTTTCGCTTTTTCTTTAATTACATTTTCTTGCTCTAATGTTAAGTTCTTTTCTTCCATAACTAAATTGATTTGATTTATAAAAGAATAGGAGGGGAGGTTTTATAATGTTTACGGGAGCGCAATCGTTTTTAGACTGACGATCTATCCCAGATGATCAGTCCGTTTAAAATTTGAACCATGTACAAGCCTTATTTCAAGGCAAATTCAAACAAAAAGTCGTGTTATAAAAACAACAAAAAACAATTGATGTGTAAAAATACTTATTAAATAGACGGTTCTCACGAATGGCCTATTTAAAGGATAAGACAATCACTTTAATGTTTGTTTTAATAAATTTGTTCAAACAGTGCTCAATTCAAAGAACAAATATAAGGTAATCAAACCAATAAAGCAAATCTTCAGTTATAATAAGGATAAAAAAAAAGAACGGTATTGGCATCCGTTCTCTTTTTTGGGATTAACCCTCTCCGATAACAATATCGAACGGGTTAAGCTGAAACTCTTTTGTAATGTTCGTATCGTCCTGTTGAGACTCCATTCCGTCTTCATTAAAGATACATCCTTTAAGCGTCACGGTAGTTGTAGTCCAATCGTCCGATGCCATCGGGTTGGCAAATGAAACAATCAGGTCGAACTCCCCAATATCCATCAGCGAGCCGTATGTGCTTCTCAGGGCTTGCTGGGTAGCATAGTCCATCGTGATGGATGCGGTATAAGTCAAGTTACCGAATCCCCTTGAAACCGGCTTGCCGCCGAGTCCGTAATTGGATTCAATTTTACGAGTCTTATTCCATTTAATGCCCGATACCCCTTCCAGTGTCGTACTGCCTTCGTCAATGCCGAGTGCGGTAGAGGCAAGGGTAATCATGCTCCAAGAATAAGCAACGTTATTAATTACTGCCATCTGTTATTAGCTTTTTTCGGTTAGTGATAATCCTTCTTCTACATAAATAGAGGTCGCAACTCCGACCGGAACCAAATAGTACGCAATCCTTAGTGTGTCGTCTACCAATACATTCTGATCCGAAGCGATAACAACGCTGTAGCCGGAAATTTCCTGGGCTGTCTTCATTTTGTTCAGGATGTCACCGATCAGATTTTTGAAGGACGTGATCTTGGACGGAGCCAAATACCCGGTAGACGGATTGACCAGAAGCGGAGAGTTCACATAAGGCAGCAAAGCCTGTCTTACAGCCCTTCGTGACTTGTTGATAGTCCTGTTTCTGGCGATTGTCCTGAAGTCCCCGTCAGAACAAGTGCGGTCTTTTGAAACGTAAACGCCATTTTCCTTTCCGGCATACTTGATAGGGAAGATGTATCCCTTATCGTCCAGATCGTCCAGCATTACGGGAGAAAGCGACTCGTATGCGTTCAAGCTTGTAAATTTTTCATTGTCGTTCAGATTCAAATCTCCGAATCCCAGTTCAATATCTTGGAAATTATCCCCAAAAAGATTGAACTGCTGCACCCAAGCGATAGATTCCTGTACGTTCGCTTTGGCTATACAACCCATGACCGAACCCAAGAAACCGACCGGAGTACAGTTCTTGTTGCGCATTTGCATTGTCGAGATCAATTCATTTCGAGCCTGTCCGATGATAACCGATGTGCGGCTTGAATCGCAGATGCAGGTCGGGATCTTGTTCAAATCCACCTTCTTGCCATCCGAATCATCCGTACCGGTATTTGCGCAACTTGCAGACAACACAAGAGAAAGTGGCTGGTTCTGGGTAGCCAGAAGTTCCGCTTTATCATTGATTGTCTTTACGATATTCAAAAGATATGTTTCCTCACTCTTTTTCCATAACGGCTGTTCCGTCCAGATACCAAGCTGTGAGATAGTACCGCCCGAAGCACGCTGCATGATCTCGATAGCATCCCAGTTACTTGAACAATCCGCAAACATCACGTAGAGCTTGCCGTATCCATCAATATTTCCGCTCATTCTGAAGAACTCAGAGATATGATAGTTCGGAATGCCGAACATGAAGTTCTTGGTCGCTTCATCGCCTTCATCGCATTCTACCCTTTCAATGATGCCATAGTCTTTGATGGCCTGTGCTCTGCTTGTGATATAGCACACGTCTCCCAGTTTCAGTTTGGATTCGTTGCTTTTCCCGTATCCGGCAGTGAAAAGCTCCGGTTGTTTTGAAACATCGAAAAGCAATCCCGTGATCTTTTCATTGGATGTGGATGTAGCTGAAGGCAAACGTCCGTCCGTGTCTGTTATAAAAACATTTCCTAATGCCATATAATAATGATTTGGTTAAAATTATGCTGTGTAATGTGGGTTTTTGTAAAGCTTGGCTTCCCCTCTGAGACTTTCGGTGGTTTCTTCAGCATAAGCCCCACCCTTGTCGTCCACATATAAATTCTGATATTGAGGATATACCTTTAATACATCATCAATATGTTTGGGGATCTGAACAGGTTCCGACTCCTGATCTTCTGTGTTTTCTGAAACAGAAGTATCTTGTCCCTCTGGTTGTTTTACATCTGCTTCTCTCGCATTTAATACGGAACCTTCCGTTTCTTCAATTTTCTTAGGTCTTGCCATATATACGATTATTAAAAAAGGGAATGGAGTCTTTCTCCACTCCCTTTTAGGTTTTGATTGTAAAAATCTTACTCGGTTTTCTTATATGCCGTATGCACCACGATTTCACCCGGACGAACGATATTCACGTCCATCTTCATTCTCATCTGGAAGAAGTACAATTCCGAGTTGGCTTGCAAACGGTCGATCTTCAGAACCTCGGTATCGTTAGCGTAATCAACGCCTACCCAGAGATTTGAATCCATACCGGTACTGAAGTTGCCCAGCACGATTGTGTGTTCCGGAACCCCGACAATAGGAATGATTCTCTTGCCTTTGAAGCGATACTTGTTCACTTCCGTGTTCTCAGAATACTTCACCTGTTTGTCAGAAAGATACTGGTCGTAAGCATCCCAAGCGTCCCAACCCATGACATAAACCAGATTGGAGTTTTTGCGGATCTGTTTCGGGCATTTCTTCCACATCGCATACATCGCTTTTTCAACAGCCGCACCATCCGTCAATTCGGTGCTACCAGCCAAAATGCACTGACCACCTGCTTTTGTTTCAGCATCCTGTGCGTTTACATTGTCGATAATGCGTTTGATAACGCCATCGAAGTATTTTTCCTTGCCATCTCCGATCTTTGTGCATCCGGAAGGTTCTGTTACTTTTGCACTTGCATTGCCGCCTTTTGCACTTGTCCAGATCGCATTGCCGATGTATTCGTTCTTCTTGTCCATCAACAGACGCAGCATTGTCGCCTGAATCTTCGGATCAAGTTCACGGAATACCAGATTGCCTTCTGGCTGTGCGAACTTCCAGTATTTTTCATAGTCACGTGGGTTAAATTCCAGATAAACCATGAAATCTGCCGGTTCCAGATAACGTTCGGTCAGCGTGTATTTGTTGAACTCATCGCTGCTGCCTCCCTGAGTGCTTGTAGGGGTCGGTACGTTATCCTGAATGATGTCACCGAGTTTGATAGCCGGAAGCGTATATTTATGCTGGATTCCACTCTTGATGTAAATCAGCCCTTCCTTATATGTGTCGTTACCCTGTGCTGTATAGGTTAGCAAGTCTTCAAGAACTTCACCTGCATAACCATTCTGAGCAAAATTTACTGTACTTGCCATTGTTAGTTAAGTTTTGGTTTTAGTTTTTAGGAAAGTGTTTTAAACTCGAAATCCGCACCGACAACAGCCTTGACTTTCTCAGCCATTTTTTCTTCCGCAGTTTTAGCGGCTTCCTTAGCTGCATCAATGTTGGCCGGATCGTCTGCGATTTCCCTTGTGATGATTTCACGAGCCGGAATCGAAGCCAATGTCTTTTCAGCCAGATCAAAGTTTGCGGTTGCCATCTGAACCCATTGTTCCTTGGCCCCGTTTTCAATCTTGCCTTCGTTAATGGCATTCTGAACCATAGTCTCAATTCTGGCTTTTTTCTCGTCAGCCTCCTTCTTTTCGTATACGCTCAGTTTGGCGTTGACACTATCCAAATCCTTTTGCATGTTCTGGATGGTAGCCTCTTTACCTGCGATAACGGTCTTCGCATCTTCCAGATCCTTTTGGGTTGTAGTAAGCCTTGCTTCAACCGCCAACAGATCAGAGATACGAGCCATAACGTCTTTAACCTCGAAAGTGCCGGTCATGCCAAGCGAAGCCGCTACCGCTCCGATCTCGAATCCGATAGTTTTTCCTTCGTTCATAATATTTTCTGCTTTTTTGTTAAGAAATTGATTGTTATCTTTTTGCTTAAGATTAGAAGATTCGTTTTCAGATAGTTTATTTTCGTCTATCTCCGAATTGATCTTGCACATCATATCCTGAATCATAGCAGCATTGTTCTCGATGCCGTTTATTCCATTTCTTACCTTGTCGCAAACCTGTTTGGATGTTTTAAGCACGCAATCGGCAGAAATGATTCCGGCCTTGACTGCCGCTTTTGCATCAAAGAACGTCCCGTCCTTATCCGCTTCCCCGTTCATAATCGCCTTGACGTGTTCTTTCGTGAGTCCGAAACGCTTGCGGTAGATGGTTTCGATCTGTCCGGTAAAAGCCTTTACCATATCCGACTGCTCTTCCCCGGCTCCCGGCATGAAGGGGTTGTGAATCATAAGAATGGAATAATCCCTCATTAAAGACCTGTCACCTGCCGCCCAGATAACCGAACCCATGCTGGCGGCGATCCCCTCGATTATACATTCTGTCGGTATCTTGGAATTGGAAATGGTTGAGTAGGTGGTCATGCCATGCAAGACAGAACCTCCCTCGGAATTAATCAATATTCTGATAAGAGAAGGTCTGACGCAATTTTCCAGAAATTCAAATTCGGAATTGAATTGACTGGTGGTCTCTTCGGTTACTCTGCCGAAGAATTTGATCACAGCCACCTCGCCCTGTTTGGCTTCTCCAACAATGTTTTTTAAATTATTGATGTCCATAGTGTTTTAATACAAATAGATAAATGAAATAATATATGTTTTTCTTATTCCTGCACTTTGTCTGTCAGTGAGATATATTGTCCGTCCGACCACATCAAAGCATTCTCGTCCTCAGTCAATAAAGAATTGTATATCTGGTCTTCTTCTGGTTCCGGGTCGGAGCCATCGGTCATAACAATACCGGTCACTTCATTATATGTAGGGGATGTATGGTTATCGTGTTGGTTCTCGTTATATTCCGGTGCATCATCGTGATTGGTAAACGGAGGCATAACGAGATACTTTTTCAGCCATTTTCGATATTTCCAAGCAGAATCCTCTCTGAACCACACTTCGTAATCGATCCAGTATGCCTGTAACATATTGGTTGTGGTAGGCATATCGTAATAGGTCAAATTACACCTTTCATTTAAGGCCGGTTCGGTGTCTTTGGCATCTTGAATAGCCATGTTTATCTTCTGAAAGACATAAAAAGGATAACATTCCTTGTCTTCATCCTGATTGTTCAAAGTATTTAGAATAAACCTGACACGCATGGTAGCCCGACCTTCCCCGATACGTTGTTGTTGTACCAGATACCGGACATTGGTAAAATGTATGAATACAGCCGGAAAAGCGATCTCCATTTCCAAATTTTCACTTCTGATAATCCTCTCGAACTGCCCGTTGTCAATTTTGACCGTTTTAAACAGAGACGGGCTTTTCGGATCTTCTTCATCCTCCTTGATTGTCAATATGATTTTTTTGACTGCCTTGTAAATTTCATCCAAAGGATTTTTTGGTACTGATTCTGGTATTGTGATTTCACCATTTTCAGAATCTTCCTTTGGCAACTTCTTTTGTGGTATCTTATCTTTTATCATGTAGGAAATCCTTTAAGCAATACATCTTTGATTAAATTATTGTTCACATAATCATCTATTTCCCGATTAAATCCGATAAACTGCCTTTGTACGGGTTTTCTGGAAGAATATTGGTTCACGGTGTATGGCGATATTCTGGGATCAGTGTTGTGTATGGCAGCATATCCGATACTTTTACGTCCGGTTCCCCGTTTGCCACGAATAACCTGTGATTTTTCATTTGTATGGATTGTATAACTGGCAGATATTCTTTTAAACGGCAGTTTCCCGTCCGATCTTCTGGCAGAAGTATCTTTTCTGGATGTGCTGGATGCAAAATCGTTTCCTTCGACAATTGGAAAGGAATCTTTCAGCGTTCCGGTATCATTCAGGATAGGGTGCGTGAACCGTTTGCCCCACCGAGATTCCCTTGGTTTCCATGCCTTGCCATCAAAACTTTGTGTATCGAACGATTTTTTGAATACTCCTTTTGAATATTGCCCCACTTCGGTAGCGAAGTTTGCGACATTAAAATCCAGTCTGCTTGGAGATATTTTTTCCAGTTGATCGCACATTTCCTTTAAAGTAACCTTAGTCATTCTTCTGTATAAATTTAGATTTGATTTTTCCGGCTATTTCCTGTAATTGGGAAATCTTATCTGTCGGTATCTTAAAATAGGGATGTGCATCGCTGAAGATTTTTCCACCGGTAGCCAAACTTTCAGTGAACACTGGATTAACTAACTTTTTATATTTTCCGATCTTTTTTCTGTCAAGAGAAGCCGTAACAAACGATTCACTGCTTGTTCCATCCGAAAGCAGATAGCATCGGCACGCATAGTCGATAGGGGGAATCAAATCTACCGGGAACTCGTTTTTCGGAAAAGATATGCCTTCCAATGCCAAATGTGAAGCCCGGACTCTTTCGTCCCCTTGTGTCATATAGGTAACGATCGAGTTGGAGGCAACGCCTATCCACCAGTATGCCATAGAAGCAGAATACAACACGTCTTCGTTTTCCACAGAAGCATACTGGAAATTGTATTTCTCACAAATCTCTTCGTATTCTTCCATATCCTCTACATCCAATTCTTCCGGCAGTTCGTTTATCATCTGAAACTCTTCTGCAACCGCAAAATCAACCAGATTTTCGATTGCGGCTACCAAAATATCCCGTTCTTGCCTTTCTCTCTCCGTAAGCGAGGAATTGAAATTCTTTAGCAAATCAAAAGCCTTATCGAAATCCACCCTGAGTCCGGTCAGTACACGATCAATCAGAAAAGAAGCCCTGAGAGCGACAATATCCTCAAACACTTCCCAAGCTTCGGCACTGTTTTCTGCCCGATAAACAAATTTCCTAAACTCTTCCTGAATCAATAGAAACTCTTCCTTTTCACGACTAATTGGTTCTTCTTTGGGTGCTTCGTAGCGTTCGGCAACCACATTCGGGAATGAAGCTGTGCCGCCTACTTCATTCCCCGGATAAAATTTGTGACTTTGGATGTTTGTCCTCTCGGATGTCCGTATCTGCGAAGATATTCTTCGTCCGACATGATATGTCGGTCATTACTTCCACTCCCAATAGCACCGGATGTTCCGATTGCTCCGGTCATTACATTGAGTTGTTTTCCGACATTGATACCAAATTCTTTCTCAATCTCATCACCTGTAATCTCGTACTTATCTGTCAGAAGACCATACAACTTGATACGGTCTTCATTGTTCATTTCGATACGGTTTGAATATTTGAACACCAGACCGGGTTTGATATATCCCATTATAACAAGACGGGGAACAATCTCTTCGTTCATTATATTTTCAATGTACCTGCGATACACTTCTATACGGTCACGAAATATGTCCTGATGCGCTTTAGTTGAACCGACATAAGACTGCATACCTCCGGCCATAGACTCCGATCCCAAAATCAGATTGGAAACCTCGCTGTTTACCAGTTCTATCAATCCGGTATAGATTTTCTCCGAGTTCGACATTGTAAAAGCCTTGATGTCCATTTCGTCTTCCAGTCCGGTTACGATAACCTTGTTTTGCGCAGCATTGGCTATATCGTTAGCCAGACGTTTTCTGTCCGCATTGTTTTCCGACACTGTTTTTCCATGAATGATAGGCTGACCGTATGTGTGTGAGAAATTGACGTAGTTGGCCATCGTAAATTTCTTAGCCAAAATAAGAGGTGTGGTAGCGGAAAACAGACCGAGATCCCCGGATGAAATAAGCACATAATTGTTTTTGTAGACAGGAGATGTGACATCCCAGTTGGGGAGCCATATACCCTGTCTTCTTAGTACCACCTTCTGATCCGGCAGCACGTTTCTTCGCTCAACGATATTAATATGGCTGAGTTTTCCTGTAAGCGGATTTATATCAGGCAGAATCTCCAACAATGTATATCCGTACAGTTTGGATTCCACAATTCCCTTGATCATCTTGTCAAACTGGGAACCCTGTATCTTTTGTGTTTCTTCCACATCTTTGACATACTTGCCTTTTTCGTTAATCTTCGCAAGCATATAACGGTCGCCGAGAATCTGACTTTCCAGTGTCTCTATGACCGATCGTATATGTGCGTCCTGCTGCAAGCTTGCCTCATACAAATCGATGAGCCGTGACCTGTCGTCCAAGATTGTTCCCAGTTCTACGTTTGAACGTGTGGATTTATATCTGTTGTTCCTCTCGATTTCCCAGACATATTCCTGTATCGTCTTTTTGCTTGTTCTGAAAATACTGTCAAGTAGCTGATTGTTAAACGCTCCTTCTATATTTTTACTATCCATAAGTTATGTTTTAAAAAGAATAGGTGCGAAGCGGATAATCTGTTGTTTAGGGATATGTAAACCTGTATTATGGTGATAATGATTGTTATTGAAAATTATAACATATCGATTATCTTCTCTTTATATAAAGATATGTTGAATTTTTAGGTATATGATATTATTTGTTTATTATATCTTTTATATGTATGCTTAAATAGCAATATATCAAATATATAAGTAAAAAATACAAAATAAAATATATGAAATATTATGATTGTATTATATAAAGACATATCTTTGCGGCGTAATTAAAAAACCAAAACATATTTATTTAACCAATTAAAGTATACCGACTATGAATACAGGTATTGAATTTTACAGACTCCGCTTCGAGTATATGGGCGAGGACAGTGACGGAAAGTTAGCAACCAAGAAAGAAGACGATTTGGTCGTTGCGGTAAATTACACGGATGCAGAAGCTCTGGCATTTGAAATGATGGAAGAGATGAGACAATATGATGATTCCGTCAAGTATGAGATCGTGAAGGCCAAAATCCCAGAATTGCTCTTTACAAACACATTCTCGACCGATCAGGAATATAAAGAGAACTACATGTTGTATTTCTTTTCGGAAGGAGAAGATGAAGCAGCCTTGTTTGCAGTGAACGTCAAATACACGGAGATCAGCGATAACGGCAAGGAAAAATCCAAGAAAGAAAACATCTACGTTGCCGCTTCCTCTCCGAAAGAAGCCTACGATTTTGTCTCCAAGTATTTGGCGAAAGTTGAAACCCGTGACTGGGCGATTCGTGATGTGAAGTTTGACAAGGCTTCTTCTGTCTTGGTAACTGAAGAAATGCACAAAAACAATTTGTTTAAATCCGAAAATGCTGGGCTATTATGAAAAGTAAAGTGATTGTGTGCAAGGAGATCAAGTATGCGGAATTTCCGGATCTTCTGACAGGCGCAGATCAAGAAGGAAATCGTTATGCGGATATGACGCATTTTTTGGAAAAGAAAGGCAAGACTGGGACAAACCATATAAGTTTGTTCCAGATGAACTTTCTTTCATGGATAAATGCAGCCGTTGCAGCTTACGATGTGCCGAGAGAAGACATAATCATCAACGAGACCAATACCGGGCACGTACTGATTATGGAACCTCTTGAACTTCTCCTGATTGCCTATGTCGATACGGATTTTGGAATGTACATGCTGGAAAGGATAGAGGAATTGTTTTCAAACGGTTTTGTCATTTCCGATTCAGCCATCTTATCCCAAGCACAAAATAGATTTAGTTCTGAACAATTACAAGATTTATTAAATGGAAAAAGAAAGTAACGGATTTTTAAAAGAACCAAAACAAGTATTAGTTTTCAATGCAGCACAAGTTCTGATAGCGATTACCCGTTCGGTCAGAAGTGCTTATGAATTAACTGGAGGAAATTTACAGGCTATCTCCTTCGCATGTACAGGCAGGTTTATTTCCACGGGTGGTTTTTACTTCAGGCACGTATCTCCCCATGTGGAAATAGAAATGAGTGATATAGGAAACCTGAAACTGTCCGATTATGATCAGTTATGCGGCGTAACCCGAAAATATCACTCAGTAAGAAAAATGGCTCATAATAGAGAAGCAAGAATAAACAAAATCAAAACCTTAAAGTAATGAAAGTAGAAATCGTAAACAAATCAAAACATGAGTTGCCAAAATATGCAACTGCAAGTTCAGCCGGAATGGACATCCGTGCAAATATTGAACAGCCGATAGTATTGAAGCCACTGGAACGTTGTCTTGTTCCTACAGGACTACATATTGCGCTTCCAGAAGGATATGTAGCTAAAATATGTCCTCGTAGCGGCTTGGCATTGAAAAAAGGAATAACTGTATGTAATGCGCCAGGGGTTGTGGATGCAGATTTTCGAGGTGAAATTGGCGTTATTTTGATTAACCTTTCGTCTGAGGATTTTACAATCAATGATGGAGAGCGTATCGCCCAGATGGTAATTGCTCGCTACGAACAGGCAGAATGGAGACCGGTAGAAACGCTGGATGATACAGAGCGTGGAACTGGAGGTTTCGGGCATTCAGGGATAAAATGATGGTAGATGTACTTTTGGGGTATTCTCGCCAAAACAATAAAATTGTACCACCAATATAGGCTCATTATCAACCGTTAGGCAGATTTGCCTAACGGAATTTTTAAAAGAAGTGCCCAAACTTAGAAATTTAAGTTTAGCTGATTTAATGAAAGTTTTTAAAAGGGTGTATTAACTTGTTTATTTATACGCTCTAAAATAGAACGAGGTATAATAATTTACTACGAAATCAAATTCAAAATCATGCAAATGAATAATTTACAAACAAACAGTCCAGCAGAATTAATAAAGATAACAGAACAGAACGGCAAGCGTGCTGTAAACGCAAGAGATTTGCATTGCTTCTTAGAAAACAAACAAAAGTTCGCTGATTGGATTAAGAGTCGTATCGAAAAATACGATTTTATAGAAGGACAAGATTATCAGAAGCTTTGTTTTGATTATAAAGATAACTTGTTGAATATCAGGCATCATAATTTTATGAACTCTGATAATCAATATATTAGCAAAATTGAATATGCGTTGTCTATTGACATGGCAAAAGAACTTTCAATGATAGAAAACAACGATAATGGCAGACGGGCACGTAAATATTTCATTGCCTGTGAAAGAAAGCTGCAAGAATCCAATATGCCATCTTATCAAATTGATGATAGAATCAAAAGAGCGGAAAAATGGATAGAAGAAGAAAAGCAACGCCAAATTGCAGAAGAAAAAGCCCGTGTGTTGCAAGAAGAAAACGAACGAAAAGATTCAATAATTGAGGGTCTTGTTTCAGAAATTCCTCTTGCCGACATGAGACAGCGTATCACCCAGATTGTCCGTAAGGGCAGTGCCGGAGATATAGGTAAAGGCTACCGTTTACTGTATAGCGAGTTCAACTATAAGTTTCATGTCAATGTGTTCACACGCATGAATAACGCCCTATATAAAGGCAGTGCAATGGATTATATCGAAAAAGAAATGAACAAGCTGCCTGATTTATATGATTTGGCTTGTAAACTTTTTGAAAACACTTATGAAGATTTAATGGAGTCATGGGGCAAATCCGCAAAACGTGCCGAGCATCAACGTAATTTATCACAACGTCAAAAACACCTGTTATAACATGAAAGAACAATATACAATCAAAACCAAAGAGACGTTATTAGACAATATCAAACGCCATAACGAATTGTATCGTAAAGGAACGCCGGAAATCTCCGATGCTGAGTACGATGCGGAAATTGAACAATTAAGAAAACTCGATCCCGATAGCGACTGGTTCAAGCACATAGAACCTGCCAGCGTTTCTACCGGCAGAAAGGTCTCTTTGCCTATTCCCATGAAATCACTGAACAAGGCCAAAAGCCTTGGTGAAGTAATCAAATGGTGCAAATCTCTCGGACTTACAGGAAGAACAGAAGTAATCTGTATGCCTAAGTTCGATGGCTTGTCATTGCTTGTAAACGAACTAACCGGCATGGCTTATTCTCGTGGCGGTGCTGAAAATGAGGGGCAGGATTGTTCAAAACATATAATGGCCGCAAACATAATGAAGGATGCCCATTACCGTTTTACTTTTGGTGAATTTATAATCTCAAATGAAAACTGGGACAAGTTCTTCAAAGACAAATTCTCTCCCAGTACCGGAGAAAAGTTCAAGTCGCCTCGTAATACCGCAGCCGGAATGTTGAATGCGGATGAACCGAACAGCCTTATCCAGCACGCTTCCTTGTATCGTTATGGAATAGGTCAGTCCGATCTTGTCTCATATATAACCTATGAGCAGGTGATAAAGGAACTTTGCGAAGCTTACAAACAACAACCTTTGTTCCATAAGTGCAAGGTGGAAGAATTGACAGAAGAGTCACTGAAAGATTTATTTTCCGCATGGTCTAATGGTTATCCGATAGACGGTGTTGTAATCTATATTAACGATCTTGCCATCTGGGATAAGGTAGGGCGACATGAGACAACTGGAAATCCGTTATACGCAATAGCTTATAAGCATCCGGATTTTACATCCGCTTTTCACACAACCGTCAAATCTATCACTTGGAAAGTCAGCAAGGCTGGGGCATTGAAACCTGTCGTAAATATTGAAACAGTGGATACCGGAGATTGTGAAATGGAGAACCCGACCGGATACAATGCCGCTTTCATTAAGACAAAGCAATTGGCCAAAGGAGCGGAAATTCTGGTTACACGCTCAGGCGGTGTGATTCCGAAAATCCTTTCCACCATCAAACCTGCTGCCTCTGAAGAACAAACAGCAATGTGGAGCAAGCTTTCAATATGCCCTTCGTGTGGTGCACCTACGGCTTGGAACAACACAATGGTAGAACTATGCTGTACCAATCCCGACTGTCCGGGAAGAAAACTGGCGAAAATCATCCATTTCTTTACCGTTTTAGGAGCCGAGAATATGGGAGAGGAAAGCTACGTCAAGCTGTTTGAAGCCGGATTCGATTCGATAAAGAAGATTTTGAATATCACTCCAAAAGAAATCCTTGCAATAGACGGTTTTGGAGACAGTACGGTAAATATCATCCTCCAGAACAACAAGAAAGCACTGGAAGAGACGGATGCTGCAACCTTGATGCACGCCAGCGATTGTTTTGAGGGGATCGGACTGATAAAGGCAAGAAAAATCCTAGGTGAAATGGGCGGCTTTATTGATCTTTTCTATCAAAAGAAATACATCCCCATGTCCTCTCCGGGAGATTCCAAGACATACCGCTCTTTCTGTGACGGAATTAAACCTTTCTATAAATTTCTGGAGACAAACGGGCTTGAACTTCGTCCTTCTGAAAAGAAAGAGATAAAATCCAACGGAAAATGTGCCGGATTGAAGGTTTGTTTTACCGGAATCCGAGACAAGGAACTGGAAGATACAATTATTCAAGAAGGGGGAGAAATTGTAAGCGGTGTGAGCCGGAAAACCACAAATCTTATAGTCGCAGATCTTTCTTCTAATAGCTCCAAGATGCAAAAGGCTAAAGAGTTGGTAATAGCGATTGATACGATCGAATTATTTAGAAGTAAGCATTTGCTTTAGTTTATTTTTAACTAACTATATATTAATATGATAGGTTAAAATAGTTAATAGAAAAAATATTTATTGATTTTTCTTTGATGATATTCCTGTAATGTATATCTTTGCTCTCGTAAAAAGACAAAATCACTAATTATGGGAAAAATAAAAGGAGAAATAGTAGAATCAGAGCCTCTTCAGATAGAAGATTTTAAGAGACTATTGGAATGTCTGTCCACTGACAAGAAATACTGGATCGAATTATATTGCAGAGTATCGTTCTGTACGGCTTTGCGTGTATCGGACGTATTATCTTTGAGGTGGATAGACATTCTTTGTAAGGACGAAATCTGTATTACGGAAAAGAAAACGGGCAAGACACGCCTTATCAGAATAGGTGAGACAAACAAGAAGCGAATTGCCGAATTATACAAATTGCTTGGTTCTCCGGACTTGGAGCTGCCTATCATCAAGCACCCCAAAAAATCTACCGCATATACTGACCGGCAAATCAACCGGGTATTGAAGACACTGAAGGAAGAATACTCTTTGCCGATCAGCCGGATCTCCACTCACACTCTCAGGAAAACATTCGGAAGATGGGTATATGAGAAGGAAGGGCAAAGCGAAGCGGCTCTTGTATTGCTCAGTAAAATGTTCAATCATTCCAGTATTGCGATTACAAGACGGTATATAGGTTTAAGCAAGGAACAGATAGACGATGTGTACACTTCGATAGATTTTTAATGGGAAAGAAAATATCCGGTGGCGATATAGGACTTATGATAGAACCAAATCCTGCTTATATCAAAGCATTGGTACAAAAAGAACTGATACCTACACAGAAAAAGTTTATGGCCGCAGCATTAAAGAGTCTTTGTCTCAGTTGTGAGCATGTGGATTACTGTCCCAAGAAAACCGAAGAAATCAAATGTATCAGGTTCCAGAATTATTTGACTCACTACCAGAATCTTTTAATAAATGAAATAATTTAAGAATATGGCAAACCAACCAAAACCCACATTCATCATCAATAGCGAAATGAAGGAGGCTATTGATTTAGTTTTAAACACGAATACCAATGTGTATCTGACAGGCCGGGCAGGAACCGGTAAGACCACCTTGCTCAGATATATACTGGGTGTTTGCAAGAAGAATACGATAATCGCAGCCCCGACCGGAGTTGCAGCGATAAATGCCGGAGGTGTAACCCTGCATTCTCTCTTGAAATTGCCCTTTTCACCTTACAAACCGGCTTTCGTCAGAGGCAAAACCCTCCATGTATTAGGCTCATACAAATTAAATGACAAGCAAATAGAAACTATCCAGAAATTAGAATTACTGGTGATAGACGAGATCTCAATGGTTCGTGCGGATCTTCTTGATGCGGTAAACGATGCGCTTTGTTTCTACAGGAATACCAAAGAGCCGTTCGGAGGTATTCAGCTTCTTTTGATAGGAGACCTTTATCAGCTTCCCCCTGTCACAATAAAAGAAGAATGGGGACTTGTTGAGAAGTATTATGATTCTCCTTATTTCTTTTGCTCGAAAGCGTTAAAAACAGCCGGATTCAAGACTGTGAATCTCAGCCATGTGTTTCGCCAGTCTGACGAAGAATTTCTCCACTTGCTTAATGAAGTTCGTAACGGAAACCTTTCAGCGGAAAGCAGAAAGAAATTACTTGAACTTTATGATAAGAGATATATAGGAAACAAAGAGAGCGGATATATAACGCTTTGTGCTACCAATAAGTCAGCCCAAAACATAAACATGGATAGTTTAGCAAGGCTGGAAGGAGAAATTTACCGATATGACGCAATACTGTCCGGTGATTTTCCAGAGAACGCAGCCCCGTGTGAACCTCAATTGAACCTGAAGGTCGGTGCACAAGTCATGTTCTGTGCCAATGACCAAGCCCCGATGGAGCAACGAAAGTTTTACAATGGTATGCTTGGGGTTGTGGAGGAAATCATAAACGACGATCTATTCAACTATGTCGCAGTCAGAACCGATAAGGGAGAGAAGATTATCGTTACCAAATATACTTGGAAGAATGTCAAGTACGAGTGTGATGCTGAAGGAAAGATTGTAGCGAAAGAAATCGGTTCTTGTACCCAATACCCTCTGAAACTCGCTTGGGCTATCACGATTCACAAATCCCAGGGCTTGACTTTTGACAAGGTGATCATTGATGCCGGAAGAGCGTTTGCGCACGGGCAGGTTTATGTAGCCTTATCAAGATGCCGGACACTGGAAGGAATCAAATTGATTTCAAAAATAACCGACCGCCAGATTATCTGTGACAGGAAAATATTGGAAATAGAACAGAACCAATGAACATATATCAGACCGTCCCCCGAATAGATTGTGTTCGTTTTGCCAAATGCAATAAAAAGTCTCTGGCTCATTGCAGGAAATATCGGAATACAGATAGTGAATGTAAAACTTGCCAGCTGATAAGGAAGCGTATTAGTAACAAATACCAGACGGAAAATGAAGTATATACTAAAAAATTGTGTTCCCAGTGTGGTCGGTATTTGCCACTTCACAGATTTTATCCGAGAACAATAAAACGAAAAGATAAAACTTACCATACATACACAAGTGCTTGTAAATTATGTATAAATAAACCAAAACAAATTGTATATGAACGATAAAGAGAATCAAGGGCTGACTTTCCACATAAGCCCAAACCAAACCTTTCTATGTGACATAAACATAGACAGCATATCAAAAGACGAAAATTATTTGCTAATTAAGACTGGAAATACTATCAAACGTCTGAAAATATCTGATATAAGACAAGCTATACGTCTTGTAATGGAAACGAATAAACATGATACAAAAGACATTACCAGTACGATGGAAGTGGCTGAAAAAGATATGAAAAACAAAGCCCTTAAAGCATTCTGTCGGTCTTGTATAAGATATAGACCATCGGACGGTTTGTGTCTGGATGGATTTTGCGAAGATTGTTCGATGCCTGTTACATATTGTACACAATGTATAGATGCAAAAATGGCAGACGATTATATGTGTTATCGGAAGAAAAAATTTATGGAACAATTAAATGAAATCAAATGAACCAAGAAGATTTTGTAACATTAGAAACAGCTGTATTGCTGAAACTAAAGGGTTTCAATTGGCCATGTGAACATAGGTACAGAAAAGCGGTGGCAGAGATTAAAAGCGGCGAGGTTGGCGATGAATATGTATATTTCCCAAAACCTACTCTTTATGTGGCACAAAAATGGCTGCGAGAACAGAAGGGCGTACATATAAGCGTTGATTATAACTTTCCTACCGACAAATGGTTTTATATGCTTATTGATATTAAAAAAGGGAGATGTATGCAGTTTTCCGGCAATGAATATTTTTCTTTTGAGGAAGCTGTTCAGGCAGGTATTTTAGAAGCTATTAAAATGATATAATTATGAAATATAAGAAAGAACTGGATAGCGAATCTAAGATAGCCAAGTATAAAAATTTGGTAGGGAAATATCTTTATAAAGCCCCTAATATATACAAAAAGATTGTCAGTATTGATCGTGTAAGTACAGGGGAGTGTTGGGACGTTATACATTACACATCTGTAACGGTCATTTATGATATGAATACCCCCTTTGCAAAAATACAGTTGAGCAACTATGAATTAATAGAAGATTTTGAAATTGAGGAACATTTAACAAACAAGGAGAATTTCGAGAAAGCGTATCAGAATTGTATGGATTTAATAAAAGAAGTTTTATGAAAAGCATTTTGAATATTAAAACAGCATTGTTATTCGCTTCATTTATAATTATTTCTACATGTGTGGGAATATGCCATGATAAAGCAGTATTAGGATGGCTAACATTCGGTCTATTCTTATTGATTTTTACAATAGTGCACGATACGCTAACGGGATACGAACAATGAACGAATTAGAGAAAAATAAAACCTATATCATGGGTAACTACATGATTAGAATGAATGATAAAGGAATACTAAGAATAACATCGGATAAAGGCGTTATTCTCGTACAACCAAAAGCCGATAATTCAATAGAAATAAAGTATAATTAAAATCTGGAGGATAAATTATGAAAAAATACAAAGTGTTGTTTGCCGATCTTGACGGAACATTGATTGAAACAGCCAGTGGAAAAACCTTTCCTGAAGGGATTTGGGATATGAAGATTAAGTTTGATGTGCTTGATGCAATTAAAAAACTTGCACCGGATTGTGTATTTATTGTAAGCAACCAAGGTGGTGTAGAGAAAGGATTTGTTGATGAGTTTTCCATCAGCTGTAAATGCCTTTACATTTCAAGGGTCGTGAAAGAATATTGCAATATAGGTTGTGTTGTTCGTGCTAAGCAGTGCATATCAAATAATAAAACTGACAAATACAGAAAGCCGAATACTGGGATGCTTGAATCTTTTTTTGATGAATATATGGACAAGTTCAACTTTGATAAGGATGATGCCCTTATGATTGGTGATGCCAGTGGAAAGACCGGACAATTCTCTGATTCCGACAAAAAGACCGCAGAAAATTTTGGTATCGACTATTTGGATGTTGAAGATTTTGTCGGCATGATGAATGCGACCCCATGTTTCAGTGAAGATAAATAAAAACACAAATGAATCTGAGAATAGCCAAGAAAATATATGCTTATCACCCGAAACGGAAATGGAATTGGTTTCGTCACGAGAAAGCAAGAGTGGTAATTTATAGATGGTTAAGAAACAATGAAAAACCTAATAGATAATGAAAAAAGAATTAATTCAAATAAATACAGACGCTTTAATTAAAGCATATAAAGAATCAAGTAATGATTGTAAAAACACTCTTGAATCTTTGTTCGGTGAAGAAATATTCAAGTCAAAAGATATAACTGAACGCATCAAAACATTCGAGGATGCTTGTAACGAATTGGGGATAGAGCATCCATTTGTACGATCATATAACCTTTGGATGAATTACGGTGAGTATAATCAACCTGACGTAGACGCATACCTCAAACTACGCATCATCGCAGCAGCACTCAACGAGGGATGGGAGCCACGATTTGCAAAGAAAGAAAAGCGATACTCCCCTTGCTTCGTGTCATATACTCAAAAAGAAATAGGCGAAACAGACGAAGAACAGAAAAGCCATGTGGCATTTCGGTCGAGCAGCAATGCGGATGCGAGTGTCGGCATTGCGTGTATGAGCACGATCTACGATTCATCGGACGCAATTGCGAGCATTGGTTCTCGGCTTGCCTTCAAGTCAAGCGAACTTGCGAAATACGCTGGCGAACAGTTTGTTGAGATTTGGGCTGACTACGTGTTTAAACCATAAAACAACAAATAACGAAAACAAAACATTAAAAATAATCAAAAAATGAAAGCAAGAATCAAAGGAACCGAAGATGTTATAAATGTAGTCTATGATGAGCATTATAAAATGTGGTATCGTATAGGCACGGTGTGTTTTTACTTTGAAGATCAATTGGAGTTTCTTTATAACGATTCTCTTGAAGAGAAGGAGAAGACCGGCGAAGAGAGCGACAATATTGACTGGGAACAGCGCAGATATGAGGTTGCGAAGGAAGCCATGCTTCACATGATAGACCCCAGTGTGTTGACTCAAAAGTATTGTGTTATGGCTGTAAATGCGGTTGAATTTGCGAATGCACTTATTGAAGAATTGAAGGAAGCAAGGAGACCAAAATGAAGAACGGTGATAAACATTGTAGTTACTGCATTTATTACGTGGCTTTTGCTAACCGCCAAATGTATTGCAAGGCTTTACTACGAAGAATAACAGCAAGAAGAGACGCTAATAATTGTAAGTATTATAAATCATATCTATTAAAACCGAAAAGAGTTGAAGAATGAAACGAGAAGATATTGAAAAAGCGGCAAAAGAGTTTACCGATAAATTGATTGCAGAAAATCATTATGAAGTAAATTACGAAGAAGATAACTACGATGCTGGTAGTCTTCATGCTACCGATGAAGTCGGTTTTTATGCTTTCACAAAAGGTGCAGAATGGCGCATAAACTCCGTGTGGCACGACATAAATAAAGAAAAACCGCAAGATGGAAAGCAATGCTTGTTAGAAATCACATACAATAACGGTTATGTCCCATACTATCATTTAACGCAATGGTATGAAATGAATGAATTTGTTTTTCATGATCGTTGTGCAAAAGTTCGTTGGACATACATCGAAGACCTATTACCTAATATGGAGGACTAAATTATGAAACCAATATTAAATACTGAAGATGTTAAGAAATTAAAGATAGATGAACGCTTAATTGAATGTTCTTGCGGCAAAGTGAATTATTATAGATTTCTATGTTTCCACCCACGAAACACGAATTATGTAATTCTATTGAATCATTGCGAAGAACCTGAAAGGTTTTTTGTTCAAAGCCTTATAGACCGGTTCTATACAAATTATACAACTCGTGATATAATTACTTATCGTAGAGATTATGCCATTAAGAAACTCAAAGAGTTTGAACAAGCATTATCTGAATTAGGCGATAAAAATAAATTGGAGAACTGAATTATGGACGACACAGAAAAGATGAACAACAGAGAAAAATTAGCGATAGCTGTATTTTGTAAGTATTTTCTATACGTTAACGAGTTTATAACTTTTAGCAATTTCAAAAAAATCCACGACAGATTACGAGATTGGCAGTATAAAAACAAGGTTAAGGTTACCGAAGCGCAACTTGATTCTATTGACGTGATTTACGATGATAATGCAACTTATGATGATGTAAAAGAAAATAAAATATGATAGAAGTAGCAATATTAATCGCTGTACACTTTCTAAGTTGTTACTATTGGTATCAGGCTGGGAAAGACAAAGGAAGAAAGGAAGAATAACTTATGGATTTCGGACAAGATTATACAGATGATGAAACCGATAATGGATTTGATAATTATAATTACGATTAAATTATGAGCGGAGGACATTTTGATTACCAGCAATATCACATTGAAGATATTGCCGACAGCATAGAACGAGAGATTGAGGAAGCCACCAAGCCGAAACCGCCCTTGATGTGGAGGGAAGATGTAACAGTATTCAAGAAAATAGACGACTGGCATTCCGTAGGTATTTACAAAGGCTTCAAGACCTATGATGAAGCAGTCGCTCACTTCAAGAAAAGCAAGGCATACAAGTTTATTCGTGAATATGAGAAAAACGAGAGACGCATTGCTGAGTTCATGGAAGGTGAAGAGACGATTGAAGTCAGGGAAACCAAATATCAGGAATACGAAGATGACGAATATTATCCTGAATACACAGAGGAAACCATTCAGATATTCCGTGAAGCAGTCAAATTGTTGCGCAAAGCAGCCATCTACGCTAACCGCATTGATTGGCTGCTGAGTGGTGACGATGGCGAGGAATCATTAAAAGAACGATTAGAAGAAGAACTAAAAAAACTGGAGGAAGAATCATGAAAGAAGTAATCCTTATAATTTCACTGCTTTTTCTCCTACTATGTATCGGACATCTTGAAGTTTTGTTTAATCCGTTCAGAATAACAATGGCAGGTTGGAGAAATGTGCTTTCAGCCCTATTCTTTATCGTTGCATTGATGCTGTCTAATTGGTCAGCTTACGATAAAGGTTACAGGAATGGAGTTAAAGACGGAGTAAAAGAGTATGACAAAATTCTAAGAGAGAAAATAAAAAAATATAATGAGGATATTGAAACAGAGGATTGTAAATGAAGAATAATTTTAAAGAGGTTGTAAAAACACACCCAAAATCCTTCAAGGATGACCGGAAAGACAACAAGCCAATGTGGGAATTACTTCCGCTTTCAGATTTGGAAGATGTAGTAAAGGTTTACACCTTCGGAGCAAAGAAGTACGCCCCAAACTCATGGAGAAACCTTCCTGATGGAATAGAACGCTACAAGGCTGCATTATTGCGGCATTTGGTGGCGTTCGATAATGGAGAGGAATTTGACGAAGAATCACAGCTGCCAGCACTCGCACACATGGCTTGGAATGCAATAGCCATGCTTGCCATTTGGCACGATAAAATGAAGGCCATGAAAGAAAAGGAACTGAGAGATAACGAATTTGATAATTATAATTACGATTAAGCAATATGGAATTTAAATCAAGAATATGTACAACACGTGAGTGGTCGGAAAGGCTGCTCGCTTTAGGATTGAAGCTGGAAACGGCAGATATGGTATATCATCACACAAAGAGTAGAGTTCCTGCTTTAGAATGGGAACTGCAAACCAAGCCGCCCACACAGAGAGGCAAGTTTTGGACAAAAGAGCGTATTGCCAAATTAGCAAAGCACGGGGAAACCGGAGAAGAAGTCTTTGACAGGCTTTGGGGAAAGGATGTTCCTGCATGGAGTTTATCGAGGTTATTGGAATTATTACCAACCGAGATTCCAGATCTACAAATCGGATTCAAGCCGCATCATCCGGAACTAATAAAGGTAGAACAAGGATATATTCTTTCAATAAGAAGGCACACCGCCGATTGTCGGGTTGGCACACACATGGAAGACGATCCGATAGAGTGTTGTGTTTTAATGATTGACTGGTTGATTAAACACGGTTATTTAGACAAACAATATTTAAATGATAGCAAGAAATGAATCTTATAGACACATGGGTTACTGAGGTAATCGGGGAACCTTACTATGATGATTATGGCAGTGGAAATCATAAATGGTGGTTGAAAGTCGCTTACAAGGATGTAGGCGGTACTGGCACTACAACTTTAATGTTTAATACAAAGGAAGAAGCTGAAGCGATTCATCCAGGCTATAAATTCCTTCATTAATCAGAACCGAAATGACATATTTATTATTTATAGTAATAACTTTATTAGTAATAAGGCATTTACTGAAAATAAAAGAGCAAGATAAATGCGCTCAGTGTTCCATGAAAGAACTATGTAAAGAATGTCGAAGGAACGGGGATGCACCGCCTTGCAAACAATAACCAAAACAATAACAAACAATGAATGAATTAATATTTATCGGAACCATCGCTTGTTGTGCTTTATTGATGATTTTCCTGTATATAAGAACAAGTATTTATGACAAGCGTATAAAGAATCTTGTAAGCCATACGAAGTATCTCATATACCAATCCAGATGTACTGAAAGAAGAAGCCTGCATAACTCGTATATGATGCTTTCTTTCGTACTGGAGTATGCAAAGGAATATGAGCAATACGAAAGCTGCAAGATCATCCAGAAGAATATGAATGAGATACAGAAACAGATTGCCGAACTGGACAAGGCGAATGTGTAAAGAATGTTAATGTCGAAAAAACACTAAACACAACTAATTATAGTGACCTATTATTAATGTAAAAGACTAAAATTCAAAATTATGATGAAATTAAAGAAGCGCATGACATTTGCAGAAATGTCGCAACACATGTTAGAGAATAGCACAAAAGTTCCTAATCGGGTAACAGTAGGAAAGTATGCCAGAGAACTGGGATATAAGGTTTATAAGCCGATGGTGAATAATTTGTTGATGTTCTATTATGTAAACGACAAAATCGAAAACGCATGACACAACAAATCCAGAATACTAAATTCGTAAAGATTCACCCTAATTCAAGTTGTCTATTCAAGGCAAACGAATTGGCTCTTTTGGTACTCCTGTTAAATCAGGAGTATCATAAAAGCGTTGGTCATAATACAAAATGGAGCCGAACCACTTTTAAACAGCTACTAAAAATGAGCAACGATTCTTTTTCCGCTTGTGTAAACCGGCTGGAGAAGATAGGGGTATTGATGTCTACAGACGCAAAGGCCGGATGCAAGAAGGAATGTTCACTGGATATTTCTGGGTATAATATTGCTTTAAGAATACTGGAAGCAACCAATAATCGTGAAGCCTTATCCAAGTTTTGCGATGATAAATTCGTAAAAGAACAGAAAGCTTTGAGCAATGTTTCCGAAGAGGAAATAAACGCACTGAAGGAAACTGCCATATCAACAAAGGAACAAACCGTACCTGAAATCGGAACGGTTTTGATGGAACCATGTAACAAATCGGAAGGGTTGGCAGAGAACTCTTCTTATTTCGGAACGGTTATCAGTAAACCCTTCCAGAAATCGGAAGGGTCTGATGGATTTATTCAAGAACTGGATGAAGCAATAAGTCGTCTGTTATCAATCAGAGAAAAATATGTGCAGAAAATCGAAAAGGTTTCTGAAGATGAAAATATAACCCTACCCGAAATCGGAAAGGTTATGGATGAACCCTTCCGAAATCAGGAAAGGTTAGAGTGCGAAAATGAACCAACCCTTCCGAAATCGGGAATGGTTTCTTTAAAACCTTTCCGAAAACAGGAAGGGTTCGATGATGAAAATAGTCTAACCCTTCCGAAAACAGGTATGGTTTTGGACGAACCTTTCCGAAATCAGGAAGGGTTATCTGAAACCTTTCCGAAATCGGGAATGGTTCAGGGCAAAACCCTTCCGAAATCGGGAAGTAATATAGATATATATAATAATATTATAATAAGCTTAAAAGAATATTTTAAAGAAGAGTTTAAAGAGTTAAATAAAGAGATAAAAGAAGATATTAAAAAGCTTAATAAAAAAGGTTACGAAGTAAGCTTTTTTACAAAGGATAAGGATAGGGGTGTGGGGGAAGGAGAAACCAAAAATCTTCAATTCGAGGTTCAAGCCCAAACACCCAGCTTTGAAGGAAAAGATTCAAGCAGCCCCTTCACTCCCAGCTTTGAAAAAACAGAAGAAAAGGATTCGGACGCTCCCTCAATCCCCAGCTTCAAAAAAGAGGAAGAAGAAACGGTTCAATCCGAGGTTTCCCGAACTCCCAGTCCAAATCAAAAATTCATCGACATGCTTATCCGGGACATGATGGAAGAGTACCCTGAAGGAGATACCCCTAAATGGATGGAATTGAAGAAAACCTTCAGTGAATTGAAAGAAGATTATTTCTCACACGATGAAGAACTCTCCAAATTGGAAATAGAAGATCTGTTTCCGTATTTCGAGAGCAGGGGATGCAGGGTAGGAATCCACTATTCGGAATGGAAAGAGAAAACCGAGGAAGAGATAAGGGAAGAGTTCATGTCACTCCCAGTTTCCGAAAATTACGATGAAAGCCTAATCTCACTCTCAGACGATGAAAAAATCGAAATGATAAAGGAGGATTTCAGAGAGTCTTTCCCAGTCGATGAAAAAGTGACATTGGATGAGATGCGCCAGTTCGTAGTGGAGTACATGAGAGATTTGGAACTTCTGAGGATAGGAAGGGTGCAATACGACAATCCCCAGCTTCTTTCCTTCATGTTTTCGGAACTTCAGATGGACAAAGAAACGAAACTCTGGTTTAGAAGCCAAAATAAAGCCCGTGGTGAGACGATTTGTAGTGATGGTGGTAAGATGATCGAAATTCAATTAAAGTTCCGTGAAGAGGCTGAAAATGCCCGAAAACGAGAGAACCCCTTTTACAAGAAACTGGAGAGATATAGATTTCCCAGAATTTCGATAGGAGAGAACCGGGATTGCCAAGCCATAGAGATAATACCGAAACTCCTTTCCGATATGGGGTACAAGAATGGTGACATGGAAGACTGGGATACTATCTCTCAGCTATTGGACGTGATTATAGACCGCTACAAGCTTTACGGCAGCGGATTCGAGCCATTCCGGGGAATATGGGTTTATCTGGACAAATACGACCACAAGCAGAAAGGGAAGGTGCAGGTAAGGAACTTGCCGGAAAAGTAAGGGGTGGAGAAACAAATTTCTCACACCCCGGCCTTTTGTCCGATTTGAAGTTTTGAGATTCAGTCAAGGGGTTATGTTGCAATTCCCCTTCTCAGTTCTCCTAATCCTTCTTTCTCGGTCTCGCAAGCTGTTCCTTTCTAAATTCGCTTATAAGGTTGATCATTTCTTCGATTTCTTCCAGCGACCTGAAATAATTTCCACTGTTGAACTTCAGCTTGTCTTGTGTACTGTAAGAATCCTGTGCCCTGGAGGGGGAAAACTTATCGTTGATGAAATAGTAATATTCGCCTTTGTTGACTCTGAAGTCGATTGGTTCGATTCGTTTGAGGTATCCGTTCCAAGCCTTTCCGGATTTTGCCAGTTCTATCTTGAAATTTTTCCTCTCTATCTCCGTGGCCACAAAGAAGTCGTATTCTTCCTGCCTTCCGATATTGTCCTTTAAAGAATGTCTCATCGGTTCGTTTTCCAGCTTGACACAATACATGATAACACACCCGTCCTCAGAGAATGCCCGAAAAACGCCGATTCCACCCTTTTCAGACACTTTTGACCTGAATCTAATATAATTGCACTCACGGGGAACGAAACGCTCTGTAACACGATTAAAATCGTTATTCCACTCCAGCCCTTCAAGCGAAAGGGAATGGAGGATGTTTTCTTGTTCCTCTTCGGTTGCCTGTCTGATTTCCGATTTGAACGGGATTGAGATTTTATCCGTAATCAAGTCCCCGGTTTTCATAAGAGCTGCTCCCAGTATCAGGGAATCGTTTTTGACTGATGAGATGATTCCGGTTACGCCGGAGTACGGGCCGGAAATTATAGTGATGAATGAATTGGCAGATATATATTCCCTTTCAATCCATTTTCTGAATTGTTCAAATGTGACGGTAGGGGTATGACCATCCGGTTCCAGCTTCTTGAATTTTATCTTCAAGTCAAAGTTGGAAAGGCAATACTGGATAATGGCGTACTCGTTTCCTTCATCGCTCGGAACAACGAATTTCAGATAGTCTTTTATTTCTTGGTTCGTTCTCACAGTTGTCAAGTTTTTGTCTGGCAAAGTTAGATTTTTTGCTCTTATAACAGCCCAAAATGTCTTAAAAATCCGGTTTTTGTAAGTTTTTAGCCAAAATCTCGCCAAAACTGAACAAATAAGTAAAAAAATCGGGGTCCAAAAATCATTTTCTCAGTTCCTTCTATCAAATATCTCTAAATAGCCTTTGTTTTGGCGTATACGGACTTTCTATGGCTTGCTGGTATGTTTGTATTATCGAGATAATAAAATGCGATACAGGGCTTTAAAATGACTCGTTTTTATTCTGAGGGATAAAAAGGGGATTCGGGGAGGTATATTGATTTATGGATAAGCTGGAGGGAGAGGCAATATCAGTTGTATTTTTCTCCCAAAAAAACGAGACTTGAAAAATGGGGTTCCGGAAAAAATGTCCCTTTATATATAATAGTTATTTTGTAACTATAGTGATTTAATATATACTAAAAACGAGACTTGAAAATTTGGGTTTACTACAAATATTGAATCCGCACCAGCCAAAGTACCCACTTCATTCTTTTTAAAATTGTTACTGCATTGATAATCAATATAATACAATAAATAAAAATGTCTTTTTTTAGCAAAATAAGACTTTTTAAGCGGTTTTTCTTTGTTCATGGTAATAGATTGAAAGCAAATATAAAAATAGTATGGTTATTTTGTAACTATGTTTTGAAATAGGTAAATGTAATATATTGATATATAGTTATTTAATAACAATTGAAAATAACTTTTTATTTTACAAATGAATAGAAACCCTTATTTTAAGGAAAAAGCGAAAAATAAGATTTAACATTTCAAATATAAACAGCTAATAATCAACTAAATACAAACTATAAAATGTTAAAATAGTCTCTATATACCTATTATAAAAAGAAAAGAAAAAGCAACCAAATAAAAAAGTTATCGAAAAATTTGGAAAAGTCTATTTTCGGATATTATATTAGAATCGTTCGGTTAAGGGAACAAACAACAACAACCAATAACCGAAACGAAATAACAAAATAATTAATTAAAAACGAAAGCGAAAAAACAGAAAGAACGAAAGCAAAAAACAACGGAGTACGAAAGCGAAAGCAAAAGCGTATGTTCAAACGAAACCGATAGGTTTGCGTATTGGAAAAAGAATACCCATAACAGTAAAGGTCTGTTATTAAAGATTGTCGTGCAAATCGTCGCCGGCACTATGGGGGGACTATATACATAAGTCTGTTAAACAAGTGTGCTATATTAGCACATAGTCCCAAGCAGCATTGGACATAACTCTATCAGTATGCCATAACTATGCCCTTGTGCGAGTTTTTCTGAAAGAAAGTATGTCAGTTTGTCAAAAGCGTGCAAACGTGCCTGAAATATGTAGTAAGTATGCTCTAATGTTACTTATAGCAGTGAAGTAAGGTAAAAAGCGTGAAAAGTGTATGCCAAAAGTGTGCTTTAACGGTAACGATGGAAATTACCTACCACATAGCAAAATCGTATGTAAAGAGCTGCAATTCAATTGGTTTGGTTGTAGTTGGTGAGCACTCATGCACAAAGCGCACGGCTCCGTTGCGCTGTTAGTGACGGGCAAAAATTGTGCACAGAGTGTATTAGATAGGCGAATATCTAATATGCTCTTTTTGGGCTTTAACGCAATCGTGAATAACTATATTCATGCGGTGCGTTTCTATTTTGGTGGTAGATTGAGGTTCGATTCCTTGATTGCCCACAATGTACTATTGCAGAAACTTAAAAAACAATAATTATGGGAACAATTAGCAAATTTAATCGTGTACAATTTGAGAATTTAAATGCCGACATGTTAGTAGGTGTAACTTTGGTGTATAAAAGCGTTAATCGTGATGGAGAAACGCATTTTTCCGGAATAAATTTTGCCGGAAATGAATATATGCCCAAAGATGGAACACAAGACGAAATATTTCGTGCGTGGAAAAATGTAGTCACTACATTTTGGAATGTCAAAGCAGTAGAAGCCGGGTTGCGTGAAAATAATGGTGGTATTGCGTCTAAATTACGCAGTAGTACCCCGTCTGAAATTATAGTGCGTACTAATGACGGTAAAGTGTCAAAAAGATGGGATATTGAAGGAAGTGTGTGGGCACGTATTGGTTTAGTACCTACTAAAAAAGACCTTGAATGTGCTTCACGTGATTTTAAAAAGAAAATACATGTAGCCACTAAAGCATCTTTTGATGCATTAAAGTTTCGCCTGAATTTTGATGAAGTAGCTGCAACTGTTGACGGTGAGAAAAAAGAGGAAAAAGCAGCATAATATATGAGTCGGAGCAACACAGAAAAAGTGTCGGGAAATGTACATCTTATATAGGGGTGCAATGTATCTATATGGATAACTGCACCCCTTATTGTATAACAATTTAAAATTATTTGACTATGAAAAAAGAATATACTTTAATCGTGATGCTTCCAAAGGGGGATAAAACGCTTGTGCGTAATAGTGATAATTGTGTGGTTGCAACATTTCCACCCAATACGGCACGCTTTGAGTGCAAAGAGTGGGACAAATATTTAAGAACTCACAAAGAAGTTAGGGACTCGTGGGAATTAAAATACGACTGTATGATGATGTTTGAATGTTCGGATAAATAAAATAAGCGTATGAAGACAATAAAACAATTAAAAGTGGGTGACTTCTTCAAGTTGCACCCAAACGGCAAAGTGTATGTAAGAGGTGAGTACGAACGTTCTTTGAAGCGTTATTCGTATTATGATTTCAATGACGTGAACAACGAACATTTTTGTCGTGGGGATAAAAGCGTGATTGTAGATTTTGAATTTTAATGTATAATAATCTGAAAGAAAGGATAAAGCATGTTTATAGTAATGATATTTATCTTCATTGCAATACTGTTTGTATCAGGCACAGACTATGAAGACGTAAAAGACTTCATGGATAAAGAGGATTGAAGCGTATCTGCATATCACGAATGCCCGTATATATCACTGATATGTAGGGGTGTGGCGTGCTTCAGTTTGTCGGGGAACTGATATGCACAAACACAAGCGAATTTGTATAATTTCGCCGTGGAATTTGATGTTTAACAATAAAAAGGTATCTTTGTATGGACGAAATGTTTAAAGAACTTGGCAAATATATGATAGATGTTTCCAAGTATGTTTTCACGACTATTTTATTGTCTGTATTGTTTGCTGATAATAGTAATATGTCGTTGTATGTAGTAACAGCCGTTGCGGTATCAATGGTGTTACTTGCATTAGGGTTAGGGTTTATCAAAGATTTTAGCAAAGGAGGCAAAGAATGAATGCGACAATTTATTTATTAATGATGTTTGCTGCTATTATGGCGGTTGCTATCTTCGTCAAAAGTCCGTGGGGGCGTAAATTCTATGGTTACGATAAAGACGGTAATAAAATAGAGAAGAAGTAATACCCTCAAAATTCAAATCAATCTATTTTTGTAATTTGCAAAAGCACTCACAAAATTTCTGTGGGTGCTTTTTTCATAGGTGCTTGCATGGTGATAAATTGGGGTGTCCCTCCAGCTATACGGGTTCGATTCCCGTTGCATCTGCACTTTATAACAACTTCGTATTAACTACATTGTGTCGTGAGACACGCATTATCCTACCTACTTTAACAACACAATCCGCATAGTAAGTCGGGGGCTTTTGAATCGTACTTAATTGGGCGAGCTATGCGCTTGTGTTATCCTTGTATTATGTGATGCAAGCTATCATGTATTGCATGTAGTTAATGTGTGGTAAAAATGGTTTGGTGAGTAACAATTCACTCCCAGCCTTATCTATTCGATAATAAAACTAAAACTGATATAGTATGTGTAAAATGAAACTGACTGCGGTTTACAATAAGGATATTGTGCTGCAAAATGAGAGATTTAGTGCTGCAATTATTTATCGTGGTCGCCCCAAGTCCGACACACCTAAAACCTATAAACAAATAGGTGGATTTGTAGCAAAAGAACTATCCAACGCTTATAACAGCGGTTGTGTTTCCATCTATGAAGCAAAGGATAAAACGCTCAGATATTCGGTTTATCAAGACGGTTGTTTTTATCCTTATTATGGAAAAATTGAATTGGTAAAATAAATAATACGGAATTATGGAAAGTATGTATTTGAAGGCAGAAGACCTGCAAAAGTTTTGGAACGAGCACCGTTCAGAGTGCGGTGATGATTTTCTCAGAGTGAAGAATGTGTACGATTATGACAACCGGGCAAAACGCTATGCCGGTCTGGAGGTAAGCGGTTTTACCCGTCTTGTTACAGTGTGCAAAATAGAAAAATACGCTGCAAACAGCTATTCACATGAACTTGGTAAAATGACAGAAAACCCTCCAATGTGGCATCATGAAGTTGCGTTTTGGGCATTGGAAAACATAAAAACGGGGGTGTTGTATTATATATCAGGTTCATACAGAGATACAACATTCAATCTCCGTTTGTTGAACGAAATGCACGTTGATGGATTCGATAGCGAGTTGGAAGCTCCCAATAAAGTCGGCAAAGCAACCGAAAAACGCCTCCAGCAATGGTTCGATTATCTTGATACTGTGGAAGCGGATAAAGCAGAGTTTGTGCGTATCCGTGACGAACGTATTGCAGCCTTTAAGAAGCGTCTGGAAGAAACAGGACTTGAAGTGATATGGAACAGCAATAATTGTGGGAGAATCGAGAAAGGTATGTTTACCTATAAGTTTGAGTTTTATCATAACGGAAGCGTCCGTGAAACATGGGAAAAGAACTACAAAGGCACAACACATAACGACCTTGAAACATTCTTGTCGTTGCCGGAATAAATAATCAGTCAAAATCTTAATTTATAAATGGAAAGAAAAGTATCAGTTTACCCGTTCCCCTTTGGGACAAGGGTATTTATGCACAGAAACGGAGTGATTCGTGAAGCGGAATATCGTGGTATGAGAATAAAAGATACAGGTATTTGCGGAAAGAACGTGGATACCGAACACATCTTTTGGTTTGGCAGCAAATTGGGAGAGGAAAAATTTAAGGTAAGTATGCCCATATACAAAACCGCTGAAGATGCAGCACAAGAAACTAATCCTGTACAATATAAGATGTTGAATATAGAGTCTTTCTCTTTAAAATACCTATCGCATCTTGTCTGGGATGGTATACAGTTCTGTGGCTGGCTATGGGATGGTTCAAGACCGGTAAAGAGAGCAGCACGGGAACCTTTAAGGGTTTGTGAAATCTATGGAGGTGAAGTTACCTTCGTTGATTATAGTGGAAACGAGTATGATGCCAAATACTTCCAGCGATTCTATCAAACCGCAGAACAATGTCGGGCAGCACACAAACCAAAAATTGTCATGCTGGATGAAGAAGAGGGTGATTTTGCAAAACAGAAGCGTGATGAGTTTTGTGAATACGTCAAACATCATTGTCCCGGCTTTGAGGATAAAATCGAGTGGGAATATTTCCAAGCATATAAAACTATGCCGTGGAATTTGTCTCAACAGGTAACATTTTGGAGTAATTACAGAATAACCGATTAGCTATGTTATACCCGTTTACATTGACGCTTGACTTATATATACAAGCCGAATCGTTTGAAGAAGCCAAGAAATTAGCGGAAGCATACGTTCAAGATGCTTCGTTAGATACGACTGACTATCCGGAAATAGTGCAGGATATGTTGGAAGTAGCAGAGTATGAAATAACCGATGTAGAATAACAAATAACCAATATTATGGCAGTAATATGTACAAAATGTGGCAGCACGGATGTTTTGTGTGAAGCCCTTGTTAACCCGAATACCGAAAAAGTGGTAAGTTATCATGATGGAGCCTTTATGCAAGGTTTCTGTGAAAATTGTAAGGACGAATCAGTGATAGTAGATACAAATGGTGTCAAATGTGATATGGAAATCAGTTACCTGAAGTTCTGTAAAGTCGAGAAGAAAGAGCCGGATTATGCGGAATGCCAAATCGTCTGGAAAGAAGACGGGAAAGACGAGAGAGTGAGAATCAAATTATCACAGGATGTAGATGAAGAAACGGATGATACAATCTTTTTCTATTGCAACGGATTGGAAGAATTAAAAACTCTTGCAGAATTTGGTGGGGAAGATTTTATAGTGACGGATTTTTGGAAGTTTTATTGATAAATCAGATAACCATGGAAGAAAAAATTAAAATTGCCGTATTGTGTCTCGATGTCTTGGATGTCGATATTATCACAGTGGACAAATCGTTTATTGACGAAAACTTTGGTGGGGACATTGAAGCGTTCCTCATTGAGCATTGCCAGTATGACCTTGATAATGTTCAGTGGATGAGTGGCGAGAATATTAATGTGAACTTGGATATGACTGAAGAGTCTTTTGGTTGAATTAAAAACAATGATTATGAAAAAGACAGCGATAACCGATGATTTGATAGTATTTAGTGACGGATTTGTTTGGAAAAGATTATCCAGAAAAGCCGCAGAAGCACTTTGGAACTCTGTTATAAGTCATGAGTTAGAATTGTATTGGGTACGGACTGATGATGAATCCGAAGCTGCAATTGAGAGGTTTAAGGACATGAAAAGAGCTTTTGAATGTGGTGATTATGTGTGTATAGAAGTTGGGAAATTACCATACAATATGGCTTTTGGATATATCCACAATTTGCAGGAAATCTCATCACAGGCTATATCCCGTCTAACAGACACTAAGGATTGTAGTCGTGATGTTGCTTTTGCTATGATTCGTGTATGGGCAAAAGAGTTTACTGAGAAGTATGAGGATTATAAATTTGATGGAGATTATTACGATTTGGTGGATGAATTTATTGATGGGAAATTAAGCGATTTAGACAACTATGAAACGAACTTTGAAAGAATTACAAGAACTCTGGGATAAACTTGGCGATATTCCGGTAAACAATGATGATGAGATTGAGGAAGACTTTCTTGGTTTCCCAGCCGGAACTTCGAAGTTTGATGTGTGGCATTGGTTTGATGAACGATGCCCGAACGGAGTAGCAGAAGATTTGATGTATAACGAAGAAAATGAATATAATTAATATGAAAACATTAGTAGATTTATTTAATGATAATGATTTTGAACCTGAATATTTATTGCTCGAATTGACAAACGGCGAAACAGTGAGTGGTATAATTGTAGATGAAAGGATCGATATGAAATCCGGTACAGATGGAAAATATATTTATGACATTCGACACCAAGATGATGATGATTCTATTCCTGCCGCAATCGAACCGTCTGCGAGAGTTAATAGATATTGCTCCATTGTACTTGATGCTCCGCTTGATTTTTCCAGCGATAATTTTATAGAAATAGCGGATTGGGATTTTCAAAGTTAAGAAAATATAGATTTAATACAAACGATTAAAATTGAAAGATATGAAGCATACTGATTTTTACAAACTAATAGAAGAAATCAAATTACAGGAACAACGTGAATTAAAAGCAGCCATCAAATCTGTCGGTGGTTGCTATATATGGGACATATATGATGGTGAAGCCGAATATCCAATCATAGCAGTAAACATGGATAGTATATCTCTGAATCCGACAGATGTGGAGATATATGAAGTTCAAATTGTGAACAATGTGCTTAAAATAAAGGGAAGAGACAAAGAAAGCAGAGAAGTGGTAGAATTTGAACCGAACGATGTATTCGCCGGACACTTGTCGTACATCATAGATTATCTGCCTGGTGACGAGGATGTGAGTGGTGCAAACTAAAAATGGAGGATTGAATATGGCAACGAAGAAATTTGATAGAACCGTGTGGCATGGTACGGATAGCGACAAAGTTACCAGCCTTTTTGAGTATGGATTATTGGTGAGATATATTACCAAAGAAAAAAGCTGGCAATGTATATATCGCAACCCTTATGAAGCAAACAAGTTTTCATACAGTTGGATAAGCGAGGAAGATATGCGTGAAATGTTTTTGACCGGTTGGGCAAAAGATGATTTGAAGTCGTTTTGTTCCTATGTCGGTGATACTTGGAATGATTGGCTGCTTCGTCCGGTCGCTACAAGAATACATGATTTGGTTTCCTATTATGGAGCGGAAGAGATATTCGGAAACAGTTACCGGACTTACACAGCAAAGGAAGTTTGCCTCAGTCTGCATATAAAATATATGGAAGAGTATGAAACAGCGTGCTAATACCCGAAAAGCATTTGAGTCATATCTGGATGGAATCGGTCTCAGCTTGTCTTTCGAAGAATGGATAATAGGCGGTAAAGACCGGTCACGCTCTCTGTATTATGGCAGAATGCTCAGAAAACATGACCCGATAGCTTTTGAGGTCGGATATAAAGAATGGTTGAATAGAAAATAACAAATAATAATATGAAAACAATAAATCTAACCCTGTTTAGCTTTGATGAGCTATCAGAAAACGTACAAAAGAAAATTATAGAGCGTGAACGCTGGAATGTGATGGAACGATGTATGGATTGTTATGCTTCTGAATATGAAGCGTCATTGAAATCTTTTGAAAAGCTGACGAATACCGGAGCTTGTAACTGGAATGTCGGTTATAGCAGATATAGTTTTGATTTTATGTTTGACGACCTACTGTATTATGAAGACCCGTATGATTGTGACAAAGACATTTGTCTTAGCGATTTGCGTGGCAAATTATTGTTTCGTTATATCAATAATAATATTATGCCGTATATCACAAAAGGCAGGTATTATTCCAAGGGCAAATATGTAGATGGCAAATACCAATATAAAGACAGACATAGTAAAATATTGCTGGAGAATAACAACAGTCCTTTAACCGGAGGGTGTTACGACCAAGATATTTTAGATCCGATTATCCGATATTACAAGACATGGAACAGTTATCCGGAAGATTTTTCTTGGCCGGATTTGATGAGACAATGTTATGACAATTTCTTTAAGAGTTGGCATGAAGAATATGAATATTGGGCTGACAATGAAGATGCGATACGAGAGGAATTGCATAACAATCAATATGAAGACCGCCTTTATTATGAAAATGGAAATGTATATGTTGAACAGTTAAATGAAATAGCATGAAAACACAAAAAGAATATGCCTATAAGATTGGTGAAATCGTTCTCAGGGATGTGGAAAGCTGCCAGAGTGACTGGTTCCTTATTGATCAGAAAATATTTATGCTTCCTGAAAACCGGAACAAGGCATTTATTTTGGGAACCCGGAAGACCGGATGTGATTTAATAATACTGGGTGGCACTAATTGTGATGAAGGTAGTATGGATTGGCTTTTTGGGAGTCTTGGCAATGAAAATTTCTATATATGTCAGCCGTTATCTTTCCAAAAATCATCGCAGGAAATCGAGAAAGTGAATCCCTTGTACGCTTTTAAGTTAGCTACTGCTTATTTCAGGGAACAGGGCATGGTTCCTGTATTTGAAGATTGTCATTGCAGACTGGTGAAACTATGAGTGTAGAAGTGATAAGATACAGGCTTCCGGTTTATTGGGCTTGCGCTCTGATAAACGATGATTATTCAGGACTATCTGAAGAAGAAATACGGGAAATAAATGCTTTTTTGAGAAATGCAGAAGGTTATGCGGTGGATGTGGACTGGGAAACACAAGGATTCTACCATTGCAATGACGCAGGAACACTTCCTGGAGAGTGTGCAGATTTTATTTTTCATAAAATTTAAACTATGACGACAATTGAATCAATTTTAAGCCGACTGACCAAGGCTGTTGGCGGTACTGAAAAGATGCTCTACACAGAGCCGGAGTTGAACAAATTTGCTAAGTTTTATCTTGATAAGTGGGACGAGAACACCAGTGAGGATGTCATAGCCGAATCTTTCACTGACTTTTGGTGGGACACAGACAGGGCTTGCAGAAGATGTTCAGAGTGTGGCAGACTGATGCGTAAGGGCTACTGTATAGATGCAGGAGCAGCCTATTATTGCAGTGACGAATGCTTGCACACAGATTTTACGGACGAAGAATGGGCAGAAGAATATGAGAGTAATGACCAGAGTTATTATACAGAATGGGAGTAAAATTTTAAATCAAAATTATATGGAAACTACAAACAAACTAACTTATTTAAGTACAAAATTCTTTACAGAAAACAAAGAAGAATACAGAATAACAGTCACGGTATCTTTAAATGATGATTGTCATAACAATATGTGTGACTGGAGCGTAACAGCCGATATTAGACGGAAAAATAAATGTGGAACGTATGGGGAGTATATGGGAGGCTGCTGTCACAATGAAGTCGCAAAACATTTTCCGGAATTGTCGAAATTCATATCGTTGCATCTTTGTAACCATTATGGTGCTCCTATGTATCCGGTGGAAAATGGCATATATCACGTTAGAAGAAGTGGTATGTCTGTGGCAATGGAGTATTTGCGTATATCAGAACAAGAATGCGCAGAATTATATAAAGCCTCTGAGGATAAGTTGTATTTCAAGTATATGCTTTTCAATCTTGGGATTGTGGATAGATGGAAAAGAGAATCAGAAGAACTTATTGCGGAACTTGAAAAATTGTGTGGCAAGAAATGGGTAAATCCGTATACGCCGGAAAAGGAAAGGTTTACTTTGACATTAACGGACGAGGAACGTTTGCTTGTTGAAGAGCGCATTAAAGCCGGGTATTATTTCTCAGAAAATATAGAGAAACGCAAAGTGGAAGCTCATAAAGCAAAGATGGCGGCAAAACGTGCTGAAATTTGTGAGCGATACGATAAGAAAATCAGACAAGCAGAAGCAGAAAAGAAGATAATGCTCTGTGTGTTTGATTATGGATTGTCTACCGATAATGTTATATATTATTCTCACACGAACACTTTGTCTTTCAACTGGAACGGTTATGGAGAAAAAATCACACAGGAAGAGTTTGATGATTTTGTGAATAAGGTAGACCGCTCTCAGTTGCCGGAAGATATTAGGTTTGAGCTTAAATAAAATATTGGATATGGAAAGATTGAATTTTGAAATATTGCTTCGTGTCGTAATATGGGATTACAACCGTTGTTTTAAAGATGAGTCGTTGGACAAGGATTTGTTCATAGAAAAATACGGGAAAGTTATGGGGGAACATTATTACAATAAGTTTGTCCATGAGTTTAACGGGAATATCCTGAAGATGGTCGGTTACTTCAGAGGTTCCGGAAAAAATGGACAAGTCTTCTGCGATATGATAACCGAACGCATTGAAAAATATGAACAAAGAGAATCATATAACCCTTAGTAACAAGCGGTAATAAAATCTTACAAATTAATTGGTCTGGCTGATAGAAAATTGTTTCTGTCGGCTTTCTTTTTATCAGGAGGTGACATGAATTATGGATAAATATTCACCCCCTAAGTCTTCATTAATACTATTCGATTAAATAACTAAAAACTTACTTATATGAACAACTCTATGGTCGCTCACTTGTGGGCAAACGAAATGAAAGAATTTGCAAATGGTAGTAACTTCTATTTTGAAGGTGAAAGTATTTACTCCTATGGAAGTCATTTTGAGGTTGGAAGAATCGTGCGAAACAAGCGTGGAGAAAAGGCGTATTTGATTAATGACATATATCGTTCTTCTTCTACAAGCAAACATCAATGTTGTGTTCGTGACGCAATACCAACTGGTTCAAAGGTATTCAGTGTTGGATATAATATGTCAAATACTGGTAATATGGCATTTGTCACCAGTGGGTTGGAATCCATTAAAGATGCTATTGAAAAATACAAGAAAGCCAGAACTGAATTACCTTATCAGAATGTTTGGGGAGCTTTTAAAAATCTGATGGGTTATATTGAGTTCTTCGATATGGGAACTCCCCAGCGTCTTCTTAAAAAGAGCGCAAACGAATGGCTTGGAACTAACCATGAATTATCATGGAAATCAGATAAGATTAAACGTGAACATGTCCGTGAATTGAAACGTATTTTCCAGATATTGTTGAATCATCAAGCACTGGAAGTATTTGGAACCGTTAATGTGGTTGTGGATGAAGTTTGTGGTGAAGGAACATGGGCTAAATATACGATCA
>ERZ1673753.641-NODE-641-length-40747-cov-24.540032_pt1 | contig 40747 bp, 43 predicted proteins | sample MGYA00580201_ERZ1673753 | MGnify/ENA primary metagenome ERZ1673753 (study PRJEB41218, sample SAMN15661747) | gut metagenome | host: Homo sapiens | place: Canada: London | collected 2015-08-20/2019-03-30 | study: EMG produced TPA metagenomics assembly of... | reverse complement strand
CTGAATAACTGCCTGTTTTAGTTCCGTCCCAACAGGTGACTGAAGGTGGACAAGCTCCTTCTGACGGTGCTTGTGAACCATCCCAACAAGTAAATTTTGGAGGACATCTACCAGGGAATAACTCATATGTTCCGTTCCAACAAGGAAACTTACAAACACCATTTATCACCACAAAACCAGAATCACATCTTGATTCGACCTCCTGGTCGGCATTAGGATTTTTGTCACAAGTACAGTTTGTCATATTTAAAAAATAACCGCTTGGACAGGTTTTTATAGTCCCTGACAAACTGCAAGTGTTTTCATTCCAACTTTGGCCGCAAGGAATTTTAGAAGGTTTATTGGTACAAGCAGGACATTTTGATTGGCTTGTTGCAAAACTGCCGTCCCAACAGCGTACTTTTGGCGGACATTTTGATGCACTTGATACAAGTGACCCATCCCAGCATGAGACTTTGAAACAGTCTATCAAGGATGCCGCTGTTGAACCATCAGGACACGTCACACCAGGTTTTTGCTGCAAACAGTCTTTCAATGATGGCGCAATCGAGCCGTCAGGACAGATTACAGGCTTAATTTGTATTTCCTTAGGCATACATTTACAGTTAAAACTATCCCAAACAGTACCCGGAGGACAAGTTCCGAAGGATTCCGTTCCTCCATCCCAACCTGAAGGCGGTTTACAACCACTATCTATAGGTGGTTTCATAGGAACCTCATACGCATAAACAGGCTGAAAAAAATTGGCAAAAAATCTGTTATTCTTTAAATCAAAATTATACGCCTGTTTATACTCAGAATCTTTAGGGTTCCAATCCGCAAGCATTTCTGTTGAAATGGAACGTAATGTTGAATAGGCATTGTAATATGTATAAGAGACTACATTATTGAGTTTGGCTCTAGTAATTCCTATTGTTACAGCAACAACAACCGCAATAATTAGCATTACCACAACTATCTCGGCTAACGTATACCCCCAAAGCTTTGTCCTACAGGAGCTTAGAGTGCCCCCCCCCCGACGATTCCGTACACAATTAAACATTCTTGATGCCTTTAACCAACAATTGGTCTCAGACTCTTGTTCCAGTCTTTTCATATAAACTCCTTGTGCTCATATAGTATCCATTTAAATTTTAACATATTATCAATCATATTTCAACTGGACAATCAATAAAAAATCGTTATAATAAGATTTATGACAAATTTAAATTTAAGTAATCTAATCTCAAAATTTGTAAACTATCAGGCGCTTAACACACAAAAACAGCCGCCTGCAAATAAGCCTGTTCAATCATCTTTTACACCTTCTCCACAACAGGTTTCAGCAGGTTCTCAAAGTTCTTCTTTACCTGCGGCGCAAATGGCAAATACCGGAAATATCGATCAATCTGTTTATGTTAAAGAAATGATGAATTTACCCAAAAATCTTAATGAACTTTTGTATATTTTGCAGAGGAATATAACACTAGCACAATTTAACCAGCGTTTTGCAAATCAAATTGCCATGCAGAGAAATTCACTTTCACAGACACAGGCACAAATTCTTGCACAACTTCAGGGGTTGTCACTCACAGAAGCGCAAAATATACTTCTTACAGGCAACAAAGCAGTATTAAACCAGTTTCAAAATTCTATAAAAAACTTGGCAATATCTTCAAACGGACTGATAAATTTATCCGAAATCTCAGCAATGATACAGTCTAACGGCAAAGATGCAATTGCTAAACTTATAACGACAATGGCAAATTCCGCAAAACTCGGAATTACTGATTTAACCCAGCTGAAAGAAACAGCAAAACTTATAAACGCAAGTATTGCAGCCGCTTCTCAAAATGATTCGGCGCAAACAATGAAACTTCTCATGCTTTTATATCTTCCATGGCTTCCTCTGCAGGAAGGTGTCGGATTTGATTTAGATATTGAAACAGGTTCAGAAAATGACGGAAGCGACAGTATTCTCATCATCACAATAACAACTTTGAACTACGGAAACGTAACAGCAACATTAATCCTTGAAAATACAAATTCGGTTCATGTAAACATAGAGTGCGTAAAAGAATTCCCTAAAGAGGAATTATTGCTAAGAATTGAAGGAGACGAAAAACACTATTCAATGGAATCAGTTGTATCATTTGACACAAGCACTAAAACAACGGTTAACGAAAAGCAGGACAAACCGCAGGCAAAAATTAACATGAGTAACACTAATGAAATAAATCCATACTTGCTTTTAATGTCACACACAATAATAAGACATGTTATAGAAATTGACAAAAACACTTCAAAAGGTGTAGTATCTCATGTAGATTAAAAAGGTAAATAAAAAAGGGGAAAAAATGAAGTTTTTACATGCAATGATTAGAGTAAAAAATATTGATGAATCTATGAAATTTTACACAGAACTTATTGATCTAAACAGAACAGGTGAAGTTAAACTTGACGACAGCACTTTATATTACCTGAGTGATGAAGACGGGCAAACACAGCTTGAACTAACTTATAACGATGAAACTCCTGCAGAAGGATACCAAAACGGAAATGCCTTCGGACATTTTGCTTTTGAAACAAATTCAATGGAAGAATTCACTAACAAAATGAATAAATTCGGATATAAATATATTTACGAACCTTTTTTCATGCAGGAAGTCAACATGTACATTGCATTTTTAAAAGATCCTGACGGAAACGAAATAGAAATTATGGCTAAAAACTAAAAAGCAGGGAATTAATTCCCTGCTTTTTTAAAGCTTCCATTATCATCAAATTTCGTGGCAGTTAATTTATTAGTTCTTATAACATCATTAATTTTGCCTGTGCTTTGAACATAGCTGTAAGGAGTAATATAAATCAGATAAGCATCTGCACCAAACTGATTAGGTGCTTTGAGACCGTTTACATCAAAAAAGATATGCCCGCAATCTACTTCAGGAACCAAGCGTTCATTAGTTTTATTGCCAGATGCATCCAATATATAATTGCCATTAGCATCCCTATCCCAAGTTGTATAGTAATTTTGACAACTGCCTTCGGGATATTTTGTTTGAGAAATTCCAATTATAGAACCGTCAGCTAAAATTGCACGAGAAAAATATACAACATCACTGGGTTTTAAATAATTTCCAAACCCGTCATTTTTGGCTTTATCCTGCTTTATGATATAACCCTTAAGACAATTAGAATCATATCCTTTACATCTTTTAACGACATGCATATTTTCAAAAATAACATCCGCCGTAACATCAGAAGTATTGGAAGAAAGAAATATTTCTCCGTTATTTTCCACCTCAGCCTTTGCTCTTGCGGTCGAAACAGCATTTAAAACTATTGATAAAGATTTTTTAGCCTGTGATATAAAAACCTTTTCTTTATAAGACGCAATTAAGGAAGGCATTGTTAATGCAGCTACAATTCCAATAACACCTAATGTGATAAGAACTTCTGCAAGTGTAAAAGCATTTTTCATAAAAAACCCCCTGCTATTGTGATGTGTATTATCACTATTATAACATGTTTTTATACTTTTACAAGTTGCAAAAACTCTTATAAGAAGCTTTAAATTGCCCCCCCCCCGACAAGTTGTAATCTTTCCATAATTTGCTCCTTTCTAAATATATATTTCAATTATAAAATATTTATCCTAATAATTCAAGACTTGCAAGTTTATCATTAATCTCATTCATAAGATTAACATCATCAGTCTGACGGGCAAAATTTTGGGCTTTTGTTAAAAGGCCTTTTGCCTTTGAGACATTACTGTGTTCAACCATAATATCAGCAGCTTTTGAATAATTCTGCGCAACTTTTAAAGGAGATTGGGCATCGGTATAATGCTTAACTGCTTTTGAATACGATTTTAAAGCCTGCTGAGGTTCACCAAACTTTTCATAAGCATTACCCATACTGGAAGATACAAAACCTTTTACTTTCGCATTATCTGTTTGTGATACAAGGTCATCAGCAACGGAATAATAATCCATTGCTTCATCTTCATACATATCTGTAAATATATTACCCATTTTGGTTAAAGATGTTGACTGAGCAGCAAGATTTTCAGCTTCACCCGCGTAAGAGATTGAATTGAAGTAATGATCAAGTGCAGGTTCAATCTGGTTTACATCATCGTAAATTTGTGCCATTGAATAGTGGGCTTTTGTTTTAACATTATTATCGGTTGTATTCTGCAATGACTGGTTATAGCTGTTCAATGCCTGAGCATAATAATCATGGTCATCATAAATACGACCAACTTCATAATAAATTTTTGATTTTGTTTCGGTATCTCCAACTTCATCAGCTCTTTTCAAAGCTTTTTGGAAAGTTTCTATAGCTTTTTCGGGTTTGTTTGCATAAGCAAGTTTTTTAGACTGAATAAATAAAGATTTAAGCTCTTTATCCTGTGGAATTAATGAAACAACTTTAGCATCCGTTTCAATTTCTTGTTGAACAGGTTCTGTTACAGTATCATGAACTGCTGCTTTGTTATCAGCTTTTTCTTCCTGCTTGGTGCTTCCTTCGGGGAATTTTACCAAGAATTGAGGATTTATTTCTTTTTCGTTGTATTTAAAATCAATCTGCTGTAAAAATAGTGCATCAACCCAATTTTCAACAACTTTTGAATCTTTGTTTAAAGTTTGGGAAATATAAGTATCAAGGATTGATGATGCATTTTTTAAGTTAGATTTAACAAGTTTTGTATTGGGGTTATCCTTTTGAACCTGCGCCTCAATTAAAGATAAATACCCGTTAACTTCTTCTTTTAAATCATCAGGAGTCCCGATAGCGGCAGCTGTATTTCTAAAATCCTTAAGGATTTGTGCAATGTTAATAACTGTACTTCTGCCTGAAAGAGTTTTTGTAGGTGCGACTTCTTGTGTCTGAGCAGTTGTTTGCAGAGCAGTGTGTAAATTTCTGTTTTGAGCCTGACTTTGAATTTGTGAGCGCATCTGGCGCCAGTCAACCTGCTCGCCGTTATTTTGCTTTTGATAAGCCGGAGTATAAGACGGTTTCTTCTGTTCAACATATTGAAGCCCCTTGCTTTTCGCATTTTGATTTGCCTGTTCTTCGCGTTGGGCCTCGTAAGACGTACTTTTTTCTTCGTCTTGTTTCTTTTTAACAAGATTTCTTCCGTCTTTATTCAAATATGGTCGTTGAAATACACCGTTTAACACAAATCTACCCTCTGGTACATACAAATATATACTAAAACCTGCATTCTTACGTCATACTTTCGTATGAAATCTACAAGTTTTATTTAAGGTTTTTTGTCATAAAGTCAAAACATGGTATCATATTTGTATGGAAAAATATTTTCTTAAAACAGAAGATAACATAAATATCGCGGTCAATCACATAAAAAATAACCGAAAAGAAGTGATTATACTTGTGCATGGATGGTTTATGACAAAAGACAGCAAGGCTTTTTTGAGTCTTGCTAAAGATTTTTCAAAATATTTTGACGTAATTTCTTTTGATTGCAGGGGTCATGGGAAAAGTTCGGGTTTTTACACTTTCACAAGCAGAGAAACAATTGATTTAAAAACCGTTGTTGATTATGCAAAAAAAAGTTATGAAAAAATTTATTTAATCGGCTTTTCGCTCGGCGGTGCACTTGTATTAATCCACGGCGCAAAAAATAAAGATATTGATAAAATCATAGCAATTTCCGCTCCGAGTGATTTCAATAAAATTGAAAATCAAATGTGGAAAAAAGATGCGTGGCTTCCGACATTAAAAAAATTTGAGCCGAAACGCTGGATTTCAATCCGCCCTTCTTTAATTATGCGCAAAAAAATTAAACCGGTTGAAATTGTAAAAGAAGTATGCGCACCAACACTATTTGTTGCAGGAAGCAAAGATCCCACAGTCTGCCCGTGGCATACCGAAAAACTTTATGAAGACGCTTTATGTCCAAAAAAATTTGAACTGTTTGAAAGTATTCATGCAGAAGATTTATATTTAGACTACCCTGAGAAATTTATTGAAACTTGTACTAATTGGCTAAAACAGCCATCTCACAATTTGCACAATCAAACTTCAGAGGAAACTTTTTCCCTTTCTCATCAATAAGAAAAAGTTTTTCAGGAGATTTACACATATTGAAAGCAAATTTCAAACAATGTTTTGTACGCATTAATTCTTTAGGAAAAGCCCCGCTTTCTGCAGACATTTCGCAAACCTTACAGCTGCTGTTTTCGTAAAAACATTTCGCTTCGCAGTTATGAATATTTGCCCTGTAATCAAGTTCTTTTTGCGGAAATTCAGCATATTTCAACGGCTTTTGCAAATCTCTTTTGTAATTTTTCAAACGTTCATCCATTAAATCAGAAAGGATTTTACGGCGAATTTCATTAATTTGTGAAACAGGCATAAAAGGAAGTTCCCCGATAACTTCCATATTCTCAGTATAAAAATCACTTTCACCTGTTTTTTTGAATTGATTTATAAAATTTTCTTCCATTTTTTCAGGATTTTTAGGTTTCTCTCCCTGCGGTAAAGCAAAAACAACACAATTTCCGTCCTCATCTTCAGCGTTTAAAACACCGTTTTTACAGACAAATTTCACTCCAATTCTGCGTTTAATTTTGGAATTTTCAAGCTGTTTTTCAAATTTACTGTCAAAATTTCGATATACTTCAAGCCCGATAGCAATACCGTCCATCTTATTCGGATAAATTTTCTTACCCTCAACTTTATTTACAAGACAACCCTGCCCGTTAAAATATAATCCATCTTGTTTTGAAACATCTCCATTAGAAATTTCAAAATAATCCTTTCCAACTTTCGTAATTTTACCGAGTTTTTCGCCCAAAGATTTAGGACTTTCAAAATTAAAACATCTCTTACGTCCATCTAAAAAGTAGTCCGTAAAACCGCGATTAAAACTTTTTCTCACATCAGGTTCAAAATCCCAAAATACTCGTCCTGATGATGTTTTAGAAGCAAATTTGTCAATTTCTTGTCTATAATATGCTACAACATTTTTCACATAATTTTCGTCTTTTAAACGACCTTCTATTTTAAAGGATTTTACACCTGCATCAATTAACGACTCTAAATGACGAGAAGCGTTAAAATCCTTCATACTTAAAAGATATTTATCTTTTGCAATAATCCTGCCGTTTTCATTAACAAGTGTATATTTTTTACGGCAAGCCTGCGCACATTCACCTCTGTTTGCCGATCGTCCGCCGATATAATGACTGAAATAACATTGTCCGCTATAAGACACACATAAAGCTCCATGAATAAAAGTTTCAATTTCAGCATCTGTATTTGTGCAAATTTCTTTAATCTTTTCTAACGACAATTCTCTAGCTAAAATTACACGAGAAACTCCCATATCATCAAAAAATTTTACTTTTTCTAAATCCCTGTTATCACACTGCGTACTCGCATGTAGAGCAATTGGAGGCAACTCATTATCTATTGCAAGTTTAAAAATTCCCATATCTTGCACGATAATTGCATCAACTCCAATATCATACAATTTTTGAATTAATTCTTTTGCCTTTAAAATCTCATCATCGGTCAAAATAGTATTTACAGTAACATGAACTTTCACGTAAAACTTGTGGGCATAATCTACAATTTCTTTAATATCTTCCAGAGAATTCGGAACTTTTTTACGCGCGCCAAAATTCGATGCACCGATATAAATAGCATCACACCCTGCATTTATTGCTGCTATAGCTGTTTTTTTATCCTTTGCAGGAGCAAGAAGTTCTACTTTTTTCATATTGCTAATTATAATACAAAAAAGGATACCAAATGGTATCCTTTTTATAGTAATAATCACATATTTTACAGAGGTTTTACAGAGTTTTTGTAAATTTCTTTAACAACATCTCTGCCGTTTCCTGAAGGTGCAATATCAATCAAACCGCCAAGTGAAGGAGTTGTATAAACCAAATCTGTAAGTTTTTCAACATCAGCATCGGTAAAACCCTCATCTTCAAGTTTTTCTTTTACATCTACAGAGAAAAGCCAATCTTGAACAAGTTTAGCTGCCTTATCAGCTTCTTCAGGAGCACCTGTTAATCCCGGAGCAATAGGAGCTAAAATTTCTGCTAATACATGCGGTCTGTCTTTATAAATTGTTTTTACAACCGCAGGCAGTAATATTGCAAGTCCCAAGCCATGAGATAATTCAGGTTTTACAGCGCTCAATGGGTGCTCAAGTGCATGTGTATAGTGCAACAAACCGTTATCAAAACTTACACCGCCCATCATTGCAGCATACGCAAGGAAGTAACGAGCTTCTAAATCATCCGGATTTACAATTGCTTTTGGCAAGTATTTTGCAACTAATTCAATTACCTGTTTTGCAAGTGAAATTGAATAAGGTGAAGCAACAGAAGAAGTTGCAGCTTCAACAACGTGGTTTACTGCATCAATTGATACATATCTTGTTTGTTTTGGTGACAATTTTGTCATCAATTGAGGATCATCAATTGCAAACATCGGATAAATACAATCATACGCGATTGCAGGTTTGAAATTCTTTTCTAAATTAGTTACAACTGCAAACCTGTTAGTTTCTGTGCCTGTTCCGTGTGTCAAGTTAATTGACACAATCGGCGCTGCTTTTTCAGGTGCAAATGTGAAATCATAAATATCTTCAGCAGTTTTTTCAGGATATTCAAGCAAGATAGCAACAGATTTCCCTGCATCTGTAGGAGAACCTCCGCCTATTGCAATAACTGCTTTAGCTCCAAAATCTTTTGCAAGTTTTGCTGCATCATTAACATGATGAGTTGTCGGGTTTGGTGTAACTTCTGCATAGTTTACATATCCGATTTCGTTATCTTTTAATGCTTTTTCAACGTAATCCCAAGCACCTGTAGCTTTATAAGCATTTCTGCCTGACATTACAATTACTTTATCAATTCCTTTTCCTTTTAAAACTTTAGCAATGTCATCAATTTTTTTGATAGCACCGACACCAAAATAAACCGTAGTTCTTGTGCGAATTTCTTTAACTTCGTTAATGTTAATATCCTTTTCCCACATAATATAACTCTCCTTTCATACTCAAATAAACCGTTCATAACGGAGCAATTAAATTATAATTCATAACTCAACAAATTACAATACTGTTTGAAAATATTCAATCGTTTTCAACAACCCGTCACGAACATGAACAGTCGGTTCATAACCTAATTTTTCTTTTGCTAAAGATAAATCAGGACGACGCTGCGTAGGATCATCAGACGGCAAAGGCTTAAATATTATCTTTGAACTTGAATTTGACAATTCTATAATCATTTTAGCTAAATCTAAAATTGTATATTCCCCGTCATTTCCGACATTTACAGGCCCCATAAAGTCTTCAACATTCATCAAAGAAATCATTCCGCGAACCAAATCATCAACATAGCAAAATGATCTTGTCTGCTGACCGTCACCGTAAATTGTTATATCTTCATTTTTCAAAGCCTGTATTATAAAGTTTGACACAACTCGTCCGTCATTTTTAGCCATTCTTGGACCATACGTATTAAATATTCTTATAATTCTTATATCTACATTATGCTGTCTGTGGTAATCCATCATTAAGGCTTCCGCTACACGTTTACCCTCATCATAACAGCTTCTTAACCCGATAGGATTTACATTTCCCCAGTAAGTTTCTTTTTGCGGATGCACAGTCGGGTCGCCATAAACTTCGCTTGTAGAAGCCTGAAGAATTCTTGCATGCGTTTCATCTGCTAAATCCAACATATTTGTAACACCGAGAACATTAGTTTTAATCGTTTTGATGGCATTGTATTGATAATGTATGGGACTTGCAGGACAAGCCAGATTATAAATCTGATCAACTTCTAGAATAATAGGTTCAATAATATCATGTCTTATCAATTCAAACTCTTTATTACCCATTAAGTGTTCAACATTTTTTCTTGAACCTGTAAAAAAGTTATCAAGACAAATTATGTGATTACCTTGTTCTATAAGCTTTTCGCAAAGGTGTGAACCGATAAATCCTGCACCGCCTGTGATTAAAATATTTTTCATACTGCCCTCTTTTTATATTTAAATTTTAACACAAAAAAGCTCCCTGTCGAAACAGAGAGCCTTTTTATATGTTTTTATGCTTATTTTTCGTCTAAAGCTGCAACACCCGGTAATACTTTACCTTCAATAAATTCAAGAGAAGCACCGCCGCCTGTTGAAACATGAGTGAAATCTTCTGCTTTGAAGTATTTTTTAGCAGCTGAAACAGAATCACCACCGCCGATTACAGATACAGCACCATTTTTAGTTGCATCTACAATTGCTTGCAATACTGCTTTTGTACCTTCTGCAAATTTTGGGTTTTCAAATGCGCCAACAGGACCGTTCATCAAAATTGTTTTTGAATTTTTAATTACTTCCGCAAATGCTTTTTGGCTGTCAGGGCCGGCATCTACGCCTTCAAATCCGTCAGGAATTTCGTTAATAGAAACAACTTTGTTTGTACCGTTGCCTGAAAAATCATCAGCAGCCAATACATCTGTTGCCATAACTAATTTTACACCCTTATCAGCAGCTTTCTTTTCAATAGCTTTTGCAACTTCCATTTGATCATCTTCACAAATAGAGTTACCGATTTTTCCGCCATTAGCTTTTACAAATGTATAAGCCATGCCGCCGCCGATAATTAAGCTGTCAACTTTGTCGATTAAGTTTTCCAAAACACCGATTTTAGAAGAAACTTTAGCACCGCCGACAACTGCTGTGAATGGTCTTACAGGGTTATCAAGAGCCTGTGAAAGGCATCTGATTTCTTTTTCCATTAACAAACCAGCTACTGCAGGTTTTAAGATATGAGCAACTTTTGCAGTTGAAGTGTGTTTTCTGTGAGCCGCACCAAATGCATCGTTTACATAGAAATCACCTAATTTTGCAAGTTCTTCAGCAAAAGTCATGTCATCGTCTTTTGCTTCTTCAGCTTTGTAATAACGGATGTTTTCCAACAATGCAACCTGACCGTCTTTTAAAGCTTCCAATTCTTTATCAGCGCCTTCACCTACAGGTGATTTTACGAATAATACGTCTTCACCTAAAACTTTTGACATATATTTTGCAACAGGTTCAAGAGTAAATTCAGCTTTCCATTCACCTTTAGGTCTGCCTAAGTGAGCCATTAAAATAATTTTAGCTCCTTTTTCCTGCAATGCTCTTACTGTTGGAACAATTGCCTGAATTCTTGTGTCATCTGTTACATTGTGGTTTTCGTCCAAAGGAACATTAACGTCAACCCTTACAAGAGCGCGTTTACCTTTTACGTCACCTAAATCGTTAATTGATTTTTTCATAATATATTCTCCTTATTTAAAATAGAAAAAATTCGCATAACTATCATACAAAAAACATGAAATTAATCCAAGTAACCAATTAAAATTTTTATAATTCATTTTATCTTATTAAAGAAACGAAAGGATTTACTTATGAAGAAAAAAATATTTGCAGTACTTGTTGTTATAGGAGCAGTTGCTGCAGGTTATTCGATTAACAGCATTGCTGTATCAAAATCAACACCTGATTATAGGGTTGCGATTGTGGATATTCAAAAAATAGTTGCAAATTCATCAGAAATTAAAGCATTAAAAATTGATCAGGAAAAACAAATTCAAAACATGCAGTCAACAATTGAAAAAGCAAGAGTCGAAATTGCTAAAGAAAAAGATACTGCAAAGGTATCCGCATTGGAAGAAAAATATCGTAACGAAATTAACAGACAAAAACTTGCACTTGACACTTCCTACAACCAAAAATTAACCGCAATTGACAGCAAAATAAAAACAGCAGTTGTTGAAAAAGCGCGTTCAATGAATTACAATATTGTACTGCCTAAAAATACAGTTTTATTCGGCGGGGACGATATTACAGAGCAGGTAGCAACAATTATAAAATAATTGTTGTTACAGGACATGTGACAAAGTCACTTCCCACTCAGGTTTTGCATAATATCATCTTATAATCGAACACTTGTTGCGCAATATGTGTTTTATAAATACATAAAAATTTTCAATCATGCAGGAATTATATATGCTATAATACTAGTGATGAATGAGAATTTAAAACAAACACTTAAACTGCTTCCGTCACTTCCCGGCTGTTATATTTATTACAATAAAGACGGCGAAGTTATATATGTAGGGAAAGCCAAAATCCTCAAACGCCGTGTTATGAGCTATTTTAACAGGAAGCATGACAGTGTAAAAGTTAATGTTCTTGTCTCACAGATTGAAAGACTTGAATATATTATTACAAATACGGAAGTTGAAGCTTTAATATTAGAAAGTCATTTAATCAAAAAATATAAACCGCGATATAACATATTATTAAAAGATGATAAAAAGTATCCATATTTTCTTATAACAGATGAAGATTTCCCGCGGATAACAATTGTCCGCAAAAAAAACTTGAACCCCGAAAAAGGCAGATATTACGGCCCATATACTGATATAAGAGCTATGCATGCAACTCTTGATTTCCTAAAAAAAATATTTCCGCTTAAACAGTGTAAATCCCCAAAATTTAAAGACAGACCATGCCTGTATTATCACATAGGAAGATGCATGGCACCATGCCAAAACATGGTTACATCAGAAGAATATAAAACGATTGTAAAACAAGCCGAACTGTTTTTGTCCGGAAAACAATCCGAATTAATGAAACAGCTAAAAGAACAGATGCATAAATACTCAGAAAACCTTCAGTTTGAAAAAGCTGCAAAACTTCGCGACAGCTACAATGACCTTGCAAAAACTCTTGAAAAACAAAAAGTTGTTTACGAAAATACCAAACTTAACGAAGACGTTATCTCCCTCATGGCAGATGACGGAATATTTGCTATTGTGATACTTATGATAAGAGAAGGCAGACTTATTGATAAAAAAGATTTTGTCTACGAAGTTGAAGAAGATGACAGAACAGAATTTTTCGCAACATTCTTTAAAGAATATTACACTACACTAAAACTTGAATACCCCGACAAAATTGTATCTAACGAACTTGAAGCTATAGGCGAAAAGGCCCTTTATGAAGAATGGCTTGAAATACTCGCACAAAAAAAAGTTAAAATAAGTTACGGAAAATCCGCTCAAGGAAAAGAACTTCAAATGCTTGCCGATAAAAACGCAAAAGTAGTTCTTGATAACGCAAAAATTTCTAAAATGTCGAAAATCAGAGATGATTTTAACGAAATCGGTTCATATCTTGCAGAAAAATTACAGCTTAAAAATTTTCCATACAGAATGGAGTGCTACGATATATCGCATATTCAAGGGACTAATACAGTTGCTTCAATGGTTACATTCATAAACGGAGTCCCCAAAAAATCCGAATACAGGAAATTTAAGGTGAAAATCACAGAAGGAAAACCAGATGATTTTCTCTCAATGAAAGAAGTCTTAACACGCAGGCTGTCTCATCTCGGAGAAGAAAAATGGGCTAAACCTGATTTAATGATAATCGACGGAGGCAAAGGGCAGCTTTCAAGTGTTATGGAAATCATTGAAGGGCTTGGCGTAACAGGAATTGACGTTGTAAGTTTGGCAAAAAAACATGAAGAAGTATTTTTGCCGAAACAATCTAAACCCGTTATTCTCCCGAGAAATTCCAGTGCTCTTTTCTTGTTCCAACGAATAAGGGATGAAGCTCACAGGTTTGCAATAACCTACCACAGAAAACTGCGTTCCAAATCAATGGTAGAAAAGAAAAAATAAAAAATTTTATTTTTCTTTCTTTTCTTTTCCTCCGCTTTTCAGTATAACCTTCCAGGTTTCCTGCAATGAAGTAAGAGTTCCGGATTTATTAAACCATCTTAATACGTAACGTTCATCGGGGCCTAATCCCCCATTCAGCTTTTGTCCCGTTTTAATATCAAACTCAGCATCAGACATTGCCAAATCAACTATAACATGAGGACTATTATTTTTGTTTGGATCCATAAGCAATTTTAAATTATTGTACCGTTCAGCCCTAAGATTATTCTGATTATGAGCATCTGACTGAAGCTCTATAATCAAAGCCTTAAGCTCGCCTGCCAGCTCGTTTAGTGTCTTTGCCATATCTATTTTTCCTTAATCTTGTTTCAAAAGCTTTAAGTTTATAACGAACACCTGAACCTGTTACAGATTCTGCCGCTTCTTTTATTTCTGCCTTTGAAATTTCCATATTTTCCTGTGTTTTCTTTTCGTTTCGAACCTGCTGATTAAGAAGTTCATTAGATTTTGTAAGATAAACCCAGTGTTTTTTCAATTCGCCATTAATATTAGGGCGTCCTGCCCACATAGTAACAAATCTTTCATCAGAGCCCATACTGCCGTCTATTTTTTCAATCGGATCAATTTGATAACAAACTGCAGAAATATTTACAGAAACCCAAAAATGCGGAACAGAAGTTTTCTTAGGCTCCATATAAACTTTAAGATTATTATACTTATGCTCTACTTTCCCATGTGTATTGTACGAATCCGTTTGAACATTAATAAGATAATCTCTCAAACTATTTTCAAAAACACGTATTGATTCAGCCATTAAAACTCCATAATAAACTTTCAACTTTCATTAATTATTTAAGCTGTGTATAGGTGCCGGAATTCTTCCGCCTCTGCGGACAAAACCGGATGATGATAAAGAATTTACAGACATTATTGGAGCTTTGCCTAACAAGCCTCCGTAGATAACTTCATCTCCTATATTCTTTCCCAAAACAGGAATAACTCTAACAGCAGTTGTCTTTTTGTTAATCATTCCTATTGCCATTTCATCTGCAATAATCCCTGCAATAGTTTCTACAGGTGTATCTCCGGGAATTGCAATCATATCAAGTCCAACAGAACACACAGATGTCATTGCTTCAAGTTTGTCAAACGTCAAATATCCTTTTGATGCAGCATCAATCATTCCGGCATCTTCAGAAACAGGAATAAAAGCTCCTGAAAGTCCGCCGACATGAGAACTTGCCATTACACCGCCTTTTTTAACGGCATCATTAAGCATTGCAAGAGCTGCAGTAGTCCCATGCGCTCCTGCATGTTCAAGCCCCATTGCCTGAAAAATTCCTGCCACACTATCACCTTCTGCAGGAGTAGGAGCTAGTGATAAATCTATTACTCCAAACGGAATTTCCAATTTATCTGCTAACTTTCTTCCTACAAGTTCACCTGTTGTTGTTATTTTATATGCAATCTCTTTAATTTTATTTGCAAGCTCACTCAAATCAGCTGTTTTGCCTAAAGTTTCTATAGCAGCTCTAACAACCCCAGGCCCTGATACTCCAACATTCAATGCGCACTCAGGCTCGCCCATTCCGCAAAAAGCACCTGCCATAAAAGGATTATCACCTGGAGTATTACAGAATACAACCAGTTTGGCTGCACCTATGCCGTCAGCATCTTTTGTTAACTCTGCAGATTTTTTTATTATTTCAGCCATTTTTAAAACAGCGTCCATATTAATTCCGGCTTTTGAAGAAGCAACATTAATTGATGAACAAAGTCTTTCCGTCTGGGCAAGAGCTTCGGGAATGCTTTCGATTAAAAGTTTATCTCCTTTAGTCATCCCTTTTTCCACAAGAGCCGAGAAACCGCCGACAAAATTAACGCCAACATCTTTTGCTGCTCTGTCAAGAGTCTTTGCAATTTTTACATAATCAGGATTTTTACACGCTTCCCCAACAAGTGATATAGGCGTCACTGATATTCTTTTATTTACAATAGGTATGGAATAGTCATTTTCAAATTCATTTGCATATTCTACAAGATTTTTTGCGTAATGCGTAATTTTATTATAAATATTTTCACAAACAACATCTACATCGCTGTCCATACAATCACGCAGGCTGATTGCCATAGTAACCGTACGTATGTCAAGGTTATACAGCTTAATCATATTTATTGTTTCGAGAATAAAATCCTTATTTATCATAAATGTTGTGCTCCATGAAATAATACTTCCGTTACATCAAGTTTTTTAACTTTCAAACGCATTTCAACACGTCTGCTTTTATTGTAATCTTCTTTGCCGTTTACAAGTATAGGTTCGGAATAACTTTTCCCCTCTACAACAAGCATTTTTTTCAATTTGTCATTATATTTTTTGTCAAAATTCGTCTTGAACATATAATCAGCTACAGAATTTGCACGCTGCAGACTTAATTCCATATTTTTAATATATTGCTCATCAGGATTTTTAATACCCGCATAAGACTGGCTGTCTGTATGACCTTGAATTATAATATTTTCAATTTCATTAACAAGTTCTTTTTTAGAAAAAATAGTATTTATATAAATAGGAACAAGTTTATCAAGATAATCTTTACCTTTTGACGAAAGATTATAACTGCTCAGTTCAAAAAGTTCCAAATCGGAAATTTTGATATCTCCCGTCATCGGATCAACCTGAGCTTCTATATTTGCTTTTTTAAGGTTTTCTATCAACTCTTTATTAACTTCAATCTGCTGTTTTTTCTGTTCAAGTGTCTGCTGAGTAAACCCTGTCATTGCAAGTACAAACAGAGTCATAAAAATAATTGCCAAACCTAAAAGCAAGTCAGCCATAGTAGTCCAGAAGATATTGTTATCTCCTTCTGCTTGATTTGATTTTCGCATCATTATCGCCATGGAGAAGCGCCCCCCCCCCGATTAGAATAAGTCGTCAACATCGTCCGATTTACCCCCGTGTTTAGCAACTTCTTTCATGTTCTTGTTCATCTGATTTATACCAAAAATAAGATTTTCAAGATAAGGAACAAGATTACTTGCAATACCTGAATTCAATGCAACTTTAAACTGCTGCGGCATGGCCGTAATCAAATTTGATATAGAATTATTTTGAATTTTTGTTTCTTTCAAAAGTTCCAGTAAAAATTTTTCGGAAGATATATTATCAAACAACTTTCCCATTAAATCTTCACACATTGAAAGCGGTTTTTTACACATAGCCTGAAACGAAATTCTTTCAAACATCAAAAACAAAAGTGAAGAACCTACAGCAATAACTGATACAAGCGCAGCGGTCTGCATGCTTGACATTAGTCCTGCAACAGAAGCAATTGTTTTTTCCTGAGTTGAAAAGTCTATTTTACCGAAAGCAATTGCGATATTTAAGAAAGTAAATAAAGGTCCAAAACCTGTTAATACTGTAGGTACGGTTTGCAAAAATTTATTATTGAATTTAGATGTAATAAGAGTTTCTTCGTTGAAAAAATATAACGGATCAACGGTAGTTTGAATATTTTGTACAGTAGAAGAAACTTCTTTATATGTTAAATCATTATTTCTGCCTTTAAGGGCAACTGATTCCGAAAACACAAGGGTATTCTTAAATTCAAGCCATGCACTTGCAACATAAGGATTTAAGGACATCCATTCATCCATTTCCTTGAAACGAAAATTCAAATCGGTTTTCTTAAATCTTGATATAAACCCAAGAAAAATTTTTAAATTTTTACTAACATAAATATAATTTTTCATACAGTAAATAATTGAAAATAAGAAAGTAAACAATACAATCAGGATAGGAATATCCGTAAATATGTGCATTAAGTTCATAAGTTCTCCGTTTCTTAACAGGATTATATCATAATAACTCAGATAGGGCAATAAGGAAAACTCCCGCGGTTAAGCGGGAGAAGGAATGAAAGTTAAGTAAACCCGGCGGTTTAATCCGCCATTGAAATTATCGTAATATTTACACGATAATGGCTCACTTAGTTTTCAGTATAAATTTTATTTAGTTTTGTTTCTAATACCTTTAATCTAGAATTTTGTTCTTTTATTTGATTTTTTAATTCCTTATTTTCTTTTTCAAGTACTGTTACACGTGAATCAAGTTCTTTTATAGCATTTATAACTGCAAAGAACATGTCTTCAAAACGTATGCTTAAAAATCCGTCAGCGCCTTTTTTTACGGCATCAGGGAATACTTTCTGTAAATCCTGTGCGATTACTCCGACATGAGGTGTTTTCTTTTCATCTTTCTTAAAGGTATAATTAAAAACTTTTAACTGTTTTATTTTATCCAAACCTGATGTATTTTCATTGCCCACATATTTCAAACGGCGATCGGAAAACGGTGAAGCCGGAGGAAAACTAGGAAGACGTTCATTATATAATTCAACCTGATTCTTCCAAGTTTTAGAACGGAAAAAACCAATTGCATCACCATGACCGGATTTACCCCCTACCTGTGTCCAGGTAAATCCATTAACTACTAAATCAGCATTAAGAAAAGCTACAGCATAATCACCCTTTTTATGTAACTCCAAAATGCCGTTTGTATCCACACTAGTAGAACCGGATCTAAAATGTCCTGCAGTACCAAAATATAAACTTTCAGTAGATCTATCAGAACGCTGTGCTGGAGACAAAGGACCTGAGTGAGCCCCAATACAAGTTTTGTTACTTCCTGTTACGCCTTCACAAGCTTGAGTACCTATAGCAGTGTTATCTAAGCCTCTTGCCTCTGCACGTGAACCTAAGGCTATTGAATTCTCTCCTGTTGCATAAGCTCCGTCGCCTATAGCAATGGCTTTATCTGCCAGTGCCTGTGTGGTATGAGTTATTTCATTACTGCCTATGGCAATTGAACTTTCTCCGCTTGAGATAACACTGTTACCAATTGCGATTGTATCAGTGTTACTTGCTTCAGCGAAAGAGCCGATGGCAATTGAAGTACGACCGCTGGCTGTTGAATAATTTCCTAAGGCGGCCGAAGAACCTCCTTCAGATGCTGCATTTTGTCCTAAAGCTATAGAAGCGCCATTATCAGCTAAGGAATTCGGACCAATCGCTATTGAAGCTGGACCTTTGGCGTCTGCGCTGTAACCGATTGCTGTGGAAATTGTTTGATTAGCATTTGACTCTTTACCGATAGCGATTGCACTATTATTTGCTTGTGCCTGATCACCTATAGCGGTACAACCGCTATCTGCATATGCCTCATGACCTATAGCGGTGCCGTTATTGCCTGCAAAAGACGAAAAACCAACTGCAGTAGTATTTGTAAAGGTTGTTAATACATTATTTTCATAATTTGCATTTGCACCGATGGCTACATTACCGTCACCAGTTCCGTACCATAAAGCGTTTGTGCCTACTGCGACGTTATTACTACCGCTGCCTTGAGACATTGAATCGCCCCCGATAATTGTATTACTGCCGCCCGTTCCATTTTGGTAAGCATTTGAACCAACTGCGACGTTCCACTCATTATCTGCGCTCATTAATGCATTATAACCTACTGAGGTATTATTGCTATGTGTAGTATTACCAAGTAAGCTGTTATCACCTAAGGCGGTATTACGACTACCTGTAGTGTTTGCAGTCAAACTTGTTCCTAATGCTGTATTATTACTGCCGGTTGTGTTAGCTATCATAGCATTATCGCCTACAACAACATTACTGCTGCCGCTGGTTAACTGAGTTAAGTTATTGGGACCGATACTGATGTTATTACTGCCACCGTTTATATGGTCAAAATTCCCGCTACCTAATAAAACGTTAGTGTCCGAAAACTGCAAACGACCCAAAATGGTATCGCCGCGTTTAAAGGATAAATGAACAGGCAAAGATGCACTACTATTGATAATTAAACGAGCTGGATCATCTGTTTCAAGTTTATTCGGCTGACCTATCATGGCAACCTGACTTTCACCTGCGCCGAAAAAGGCATCTGATAAATTCTCCGGAGAATAACGCCAGGGAGAGGAACTGTCGGCCTTACTCCTTGTTGTCATTACAGGGGCCATAGCCGCTAATATTATACTCATGATTAACATCACTACCATCATTTCTGCTAAAGTAAATGCATAGCGGGATGTTTGACCAAAAAACAAGGGGTTAAATAAACCCGAAAACCATTGTAAATAGGAGCTTAGAGTGCCCCCCCCCCGAAGTTACGATTAATTAATTGCTTTTTCATTCTTCCACTCCTTTTTTATTATTATAAAATATATTTGTATTATTTTCAAGATGTTATAATAAAAATTTTTTGAAAATGATTGAAAATGAAACTTGAAATTTTCCACCTTTTGAGCCATCCATGTTTTAAACCTCATTATATGTTTTGAAATGCGCTTTACACACTTCTTTCAATCTGTCTTTGCCGTATTTTTGTATAAATTCTGAAGCTGCAGTTTTAACCAGTCCCGAACAGCCTTTCGGAAATTTTATACCATAAGTGTCTTCCATTACCTGCATTTTTTGAACAAATGTCGCACGTGCAAGAACCGATGCAGCAGCAACCGCAATGTCGCTTTCGGCCTTACACATTTGCTCAAGTCTTATACTTCTGCCGTTTTTCATAAGCGCGGTTTTTATAAGGCTTTCGTCTCCGAATTTATCAGAAAGCGCATATTCACAATGATTACTGTTTAAAACATTTTCAATGGCTCTTGCATGCCCCCAGGCAAGAAGTTTGTTTAAATTTTTTATATTTGCATAAAGTTCATTATATTTAGAATTTGAAATCGCTATAATAGCGTGCGGAGCAGCTTTTTTTATTTCAACAGCCAAGGTAAGCATCTTTTTATCCGACAATTTTTTGCTGTCTTTAATACCCAAATCGAGAAAATGTTGTGCGTTTTTTTCATCAACAAGAACACCTGCAATAACGAGCGGTCCGAAAAAATCACCTTTACCGGATTCGTCTGTACCTATATGAGGGATAAATTCTGTCATATCGTATTAACTCCTTTAATGTAAACTCTGCGGAACTGCCATAGGTATAGGCACAGGTGCTGCTGTTTCTTTTTTTGCGGGAACAGGTTTTTGAGGAGCAGGCGCTGGCGTTTGAGCCGGTTTGGGTTGATCCACATTTTTAACGGATTCAGGAAGATTTGGAACTTCTGCTGTTTCTTGAGCTGCCGCAGGCTTTTCTTCTTCAACCGGTTTATTTTGTTCTTCCTGTTCTCCGATAATTTTAACATTACTTCCTGCGGCAAAAGGCATTAATTCCACTTCAGGATAGTTAAATTCAGCTTTTCCGTATGGTTCTGTCGCGACTTTCATAATATCTTTCCATATTAAAGCCGGAACCGTGCCCCCTTGAATTGATTTATTCAAAGCCGTATTATCATCGTTTCCGACCCACACACCCGCAACAATATTAGGTGTATAACCCATGAAGTAAGCATCTTTGTTATCATCGGTTGTCCCAGTTTTACCTGCCGCAGGCTTTCCGAAGTTAGCCGCTCTGCCTGTACCGTGTGTAATAACTGTTTTCATCATTGCTGTCATTTCTGCAGATGTTTTCATACTAAGCTGATGAGAAATCTTTGTTTTAGGAGCTTTGTAAACTACTTTACCGCGAGAAGTTTCAACACGTTCTACAGCGTAAGGCTGCACAATATACCCGCCGTTTGCAAACGCACCGTAAGCTCTTGTAAACTCAAAAAGTTTAACGCCGTTTGAGCCTAAAGCAATTGTGTAATCGTATTCAAGAGGGGTTTCAATACCGAGAACTCTTGCTGTCTGTATAACGGAACGAATTCCGACTTCTTTAATTAATCTTGCGGCACAAACGTTTGATGATACCATTAATGCCGTGTATACAGGAATTTTACCTCTGTATTTATTTCCATAATTGTGAGGCGACCACTGCCCGATTGTAATAGGTTTATCCTCTATCATGTCATTAGGGCTTATACCTTTTTCCATTGCGGCAGCATAAACTATTGGCTTAAACGACGACCCCGGCGGTCTTACAGCCTGCGTAACCCTGTCATACTGGCTTTTTGTGTAATCTTTTCCGCCTGCATAAACAAGAATTTTCCCGTCAATCGGACTGTAAGCAAATACCGCTGCTTGATTTTTATCACCTCTTAAACCCCAGTTTTTAAGATTTTTCACAATAGCTTCATTTGCAGCTTTTTGCGCCTTGTAATCGAGAGTTGTCACAACTTTATAACCGCCTTGGGAAATTTCGGTTTCATCAAAACCGAGTTTTTCAAGTTCTTTCAAGACATAATCACAGAAATAAGGAGCTTTGTTTGTTGTATAGAATTGAGGAGTTTTAGCAAGATGAACTTTTTCTTCTTTGGCTTTTTCGTATTCATCGCGCGTAATATATCTCATTTTATACATTCTTGTAAGAACCTGATTTCTTCTTTGCACTGCTAAATCCATATTATTAAAAGGCGAATATACGGAAGGAGCTTGAGGCAAGCCTGCAATTAAAGCAAGTTCTGCAAGATTACAATTTTTTAAGTGCTTGTCAAAATATATTTGAGCCGCTCCCTCAACCCCGTATGCACCTGAACCAAGATAAACATTATTCATGTACATTTCAAGAATTTGGTCTTTTGAGATTGTTTTTTCAATTCTTGCGGCAATAAATAATTCCTTCAATTTTCTGTCAAAAGTTCTTTCATTATTGAGGAATAACACTCTTGCAAGCTGTTGAGTAATTGTACTTGCACCCTGAACGACGCGGCCTGCAATTATGTTTTGAATTGTAGAACGCGCAAGCCCAGCAATATCATAACCGTGATGACGGTAGAAATTTTTATCTTCCGTAGCAATAAGTGCTTTTTTCAAGTTTTCAGGAATATCTTTAAGCTCAATCTTTTCATACGTGTAAGCAGTAAAAGTTTTTATAATCTCATCGTCTGACGAATAAATTTTTGTTACAATATTCGGTTTAAACTGCTCCAAATTATTTATCGGCGGCAGAGAAGACAAATAAAGTTCAAGAGATGCCACACCCGCAAGAGCACAAGCACATCCCAGTATAAAAATAAACTTCAAAGCAGAGAAAAATCCCCCGCCCTTTCTAGATTTTTTAGATATATTTTCTTTTGCCATTTTTTTGGCTTTATAATTTTTATTTACAGAATATTTTGCCATAGCTCTCCCTCGCCAACTCCATTATTTTATTATAAAATATATGTAATGGCAAATATATTTGATTTTTTATATGTAATTTTTAACGAAATACGTTCGTACTTTGTACCCGAAAGGGTATCATACGAGATTACGGGTGAATGCAAAAAATGCGGTAAATGCTGTAATTATATGTACAGTTACGATACATATACGGAGAAGGAATTCAAAATAATGCAATTTATCTTTCCCGCATATAAAAGATTTTACATAAAAGGAAAAGATGAAGAAGGCAATTTAATTTTTGCCTGCAAACTTGTAACAAAAGACGGTTTATGTTCAGATTACGCCCGCCGCCTGCCAATGTGCAGGAAATATCCCGCGAAAAGGATATTTTATCCTGCAAAACTTCATGACGGCTGCGGTTACAAGGTAAATATAAAAAGCTTTAAAGATTATTTGAATAAAAAATAGCCATGTGGCTTATTGCATATCGAAATAATGCTTGTTAATATTTATATATATGTATTTTTTACTTAAAATCAAAAAATTCATTGTTAAAATTTTGACTTGCTGGATTTTATCAAAAAAGATTAGAAGAAATGCTAGAAATTTTTTATTTTATTTTTCACTCTATGATTTTTTTCAATTTAGAAAACAAAATTTTAAAATTGTTTCACTAGGTAATAACTGCCTTCCAAAAGTATTAACCACAGCAGTCAAATTAAAACCTCGTAAAATCTATGGCGAAAAAAATTGCCCTTTTGACTTAAGTATACATGCAAATTTACAAAAAATAACAGAACAAATTCAAAATAACTTCAAAAACTATTTTGACGGACTTGTAAAAAATGAAACTTGGGAAAACCCCAATTTAGATGCAAGATACCCGCATGATAGATATTTAACCAAAGAAAAATTCATACAAAGATATAAAATAAGAATTGCTAACTTTAACGAAATTATTAACAGTAAAAAAAATCTATACTTTATATACTCAAATTATGATAATGAAATAGAAACACATGAGATAATAAATTTATATAATACTATTGAGCAAAAAAGAAATGGAAAACAATTTAAAATTATTCTTTTGTTAGCTAAAAAAGTTAATAATATTGATAATTCTAATATAATACAGCTGATTGACGATTTTAAAATTGAAGATGCAAACTGGGTTGAAAGTTTCATAAATGATTACGGCAACATAAATAATAAATACACTGATTATTGCCTTAAAACAGGGAAAAAACTTTCAGAAATTATTAAAAAGCGTCAGTCTTAATCGGATTTTTAAACTTGGTAATATTGCCCTGGAACAGAAGTTTAACAGTACCGACAGAACCGTTTCTGTGTTTTGCAATAATAATTTCAGATTCACCTTTTGATTGCGCTTTTGCAGCAGCATCTTCTTCGCCGTCCTCGGCTTTTCTGTAATATTCATCACGGTAAATAAACATTACGATATCGGCGTCTTGCTCAATAGAACCTGATTCCCTCAAGTCAGAAAGCATCGGACGTTTATCTGTTCTGGACTCAACGGCACGCGACAATTGCGAAAGAGCAATTACAGGGACATCAAGTTCTTTTGCAAGAATTTTCAAACCTCTTGATATAGCCGAAATCTGCTGCATACGATCTTCTCTGCCTGCACTTTCCATTAATTGAAGATAGTCAATAAGGATTAAACCGAGATTTTTTTCTTCCATTTTTAATCTTCTGCACTTTGCGCGAATATCGGTAATTGTACAACCTGATGTATCATCAATATAAATAGGTGCTTGAGCAAAAGCGTTCATTGCTGTTGCCAGTTTTTCCCAGTCCTTGCTCTGCATGTTACCTGTCTTAACCCTTTGAGAGTCTATCTCCGCTTCAGAACACAGCATACGCTGCATCAACTGGTCTTTTGACATTTCAAGAGAGAATATTGCAACAGGAGTTTTCGCCTTCAATGCAACATTTTGGGCAATATTAAGTGCAAAAGCTGTTTTTCCCATCGCAGGACGAGCCGCAAGGATTATAAGGTCTGATTTTTGCAAGCCGTTTAAAACAGCATCAAGTTCATAAAAATCAGTAGGAATACCTGTCAGCTCATCTTTGTGCTCATAACGGTATTCAATCTTTTCATAAGTGTTCAAAACCAAATCTTTAACATGAACCAAATCTGTCGTAGCTTTTTTGGAAGCTATGTCAAATATAAGTTTTTCGGCACTATCGAGGGATTGATCAATCGGATTTACATCGTATCCAAAAGATACTATTTCCGAGCCTGCGTTAATTAAGGCTCTTTTTATGGCTTTTTCCTGAACAATTTTTGCATAATATTCGATATTTGAAGTTGTAATCGTCTTATAGCACAAATCGTTTACAAATGCACGTCCGCCGATTGTTTCAAGCTTTGAATTGTAATTTAAAACATCTGAAACCGATACAATATCAATTCTTTCGTTACTGTTAAACAATTGAAGCATGGATTCATAGATATACCTGTGCGCAGGTTTATAAAAACTTTCGGGTTTCAGAGTTTCAACAACCTTTGTAATCACATTTGGATTTACCAAAATTGCACCGAGAACAGCTTCTTCCGCCTCAATATTCTGAGGAAGCATCCCGAAATTATTTTCTTTTTCCTTCACTGCCATGCCTAATTTTCTCCTGTTACCACATGATATTACACAAAAAATAAATTTGCACGTAAAGAATTATTGACAAAATTGTTTTATTATTCAAAAATCGTCTTATGAAAAAAGCAATACTTAATTTTAAAGCATCAACTTTGAGTAAGAAATCGCAGCTGCCTTATGAAATCGGAAAAATTTTGCTAAGAGAAGCTTTACAGATTTCATCCGCAGAATCCTGCACAGGCGGTCTTATAAGTTCAAGGCTGACCGATGTAGCCGGAAGCTCTGCATACATCAAAGCTAATTTCGTAACATATTCTAACGAAGCCAAACACAGAATTTTAAACGTGTCGGAAGAAACGCTCAAAAGATACGGAGCAGTAAGCGAAGAATGCGCAAGAGAAATGGCTCAAGGGCTTTTAAAACTTACCGGAAGCGATATTGTAATCTGTACAACAGGAGTTGCAGGCCCATCGGCAAGTGAACACAAACCCGTTGGATTACTCTATGCTGCCTGCGGTTACAATGACAAAATTACAGTACAAAAGTTTGACCTTAACAGCGAATACAACCGCAAAAACATGAAATTCATGTTTTCAGAAAAAGCTTTACAAATAGTACTCAACACATTACGTAATTAAATTTATTTACTTAAGTAAATTACTTTTAACCGCAATAAAAACAGCCTGTGCTCTGTTTTTTGCGTGCAGCTTTTTCAAAATTGCAGCCATAACAGCTTTTATAGTATTCGGACTGAGACATAGAAAATTTGCTATTTCAGGGTTAGAACTTCCATTGGCAACTAAATATAAAATTTGATATTCTCTCTCGGTTAGTTCTAATGTTTTTGTTTTTGTTCTCATTATTTTTATGATATTTATAAGTACCCAATACGGATAATTATAAGTTACAAGCAAATTATTGTCAATACTTGTAAAATAAGGTAATAATGTATAACGAAAAAGAAATTTTAAAACAATTTGGCAGAAACGTTAAGGCCGAAAGAGTACGACTTGGATATTCACAGGAAAACCTCGCCGAAAAAATGGGAGTTAATCGTGAATATATCAGCCGTATTGAACGCGGGATACAAAATATGTCGTTATTAAAAATTACAGCACTGGCAAATTATCTTGAAACAAACCTGAATAACCTTTTAAGATTTTAAATTACTTCATTATTATTTCAGCAATCACTTCGGGAAATCTATCCATAAGAATTTCAGCGAACTTTTCAGTATCCATCTGGGTTATTACAAGTGAAAGCAAATCATTTGGGAGTTCTTTTATCATATTTTGAATATATTCCGGTTCAATGACGGACATTGCTTTAACAACTTCAGGCTGCTGCTTTTCACGGTTAATAATTGTCGTATAAGCATCAGCATCGAATAATTGAAACCATTCCTGATGCTCTTTTCCCAATGATAAAACCAACTGTTGCTTTTGAGTCGGCTGAAAAGCCATTAAAGCATCCTTATATTCCAGAGGATTTAACTGACCGAATTGTTTTGACAAATCAATACTGTCAGCTCCCTCAACAGCTTCGCCCGTAATCTGTTCCAAAACTTGCGCAACATATTCTTCCGGAATAGATTGTATGTGTTTTAAAATTTTATTTTTATCTATATCAGTACTTGTCAAAAATTTATCAAGTTGTTCCTGAGGCATCAATTGAACGATTTCCTCCTGCGAAAACAATTCAAATGCCGTATTCACGAGCTGTTCAGGAGGTAATTCTTCAAGCATCTTCATTAATTTGTCCTGCGTGAAATAAAATAACCCCTGAAGCATATCATTCTCTTCCATCTCAGGAAAAAACACTTGTAATTGCTGCGCACTCAATTCTCTTAAAATCATATATTTATTATTTGTATCAGCGAGATCAAATAATTCCATAATAAGGCTTGTGTTAGTAGTAAGTTCCTGAGCAAGCTCTATTGCCTGTTGATTACCCGAAGCAGCTTCTGCTTCTATAATCTCATCAACAGACATATTTGCATATTTTTCTTCAAAAGTTACCTTGCTGATATGCAAAATATTCTGTAAATACTCAAGATTAGAATCAATTACTAAGCTCATAATACTCCTATGTATATACTAAAATATTTAACGACACCGTATTTCAAAAACTTTAGGAATTGTAACTTTTTGTAATAAATTTACAAATAAAAATTAATAATTTTACATAAAATATATTTCTAATACTACAGATTATAAAAAAGACTAAGAAAACTTAGTTTTGTTTATATAAACATTTTATTTATTCTCTTTTTGTTTTTTTCATTTTGCATTTTTTTAACAATTTATTATAATATTCTTCCTGTTCCGCAACAGGAATTTCTTTAGCTTCTTCTAAACCTTGAAAATATTTTTCTTTTTTTTCTGCATATGATATATTTTTAAGTTTTGTAGTTCCGTGACATATCATTGGAATCCCTATTGGCGAAGTTATTAGTAAATCTGTAAGAACAATCCCAACAATTAGTTCCCCTCGAGCCTTTCCCCTATTAAAATCAGTTCTTGGATTTTCATACTTATCGGGAACATAATCCACCCATTTAGGAGCATTTTCTGGATCTTCAGGTTGTACTCTCATATCACGCAAATGAGCAGATTCTTCATAGTTCAATGCCAAAGCCGGTATATTCCAAAACATAAGATTAAAAGCCAACAAGAATACAATACATTTCTTCATACAAATACTCCATTATATTAAAATATTACAATTTACCATAAAACATATCATAAAATTAATATGAAAAGAAGTTTTTGTTTAGCCTTCTCAGGAGTGTATTTAACTGTCTCAACTTAGTTTTCCATTGTCTCAAAATCCTTGTAATGCTTGGTGTAACATATTCTTCACTCTTGTTGCAAAGAAAGTCAACTCCTATGTTTGAATCTCATTGATAATTTGGTGTATCTCAATTTGCAAACAAAAATAAAATTGCACTTTTTTGCAATAAAAAAGACCCCTGTAACTAGGAGTCTTCTTTAATCTGGACCTTGACATACGGTTTAACACAGCGGATTCGCCAAATTGCCGCATAGCCTAGGATTTAGACATGTTTCAAACCTACAGTTTTGATGACCGCAAATTCTGAAATCCTGTAGGCAAAAAACTGTAAATAATAAATTATTATTAAACAGTATTCTTTTATAAAATTCACTTCAAATATAAAATATTAAAAAAATATTAATTTTATTATATTTATTCAAATTATAGTAAATAATATAAATGGTGGCAACACCCCTTATTAAGGTTCACACCCTAGATGGTAAAACTATTTATAAGGAGTAATTAATTTTTTTAATGAAGTATAGCTTTGCTATGCTTCATTTTTGTATATAAATTTTTAGGAGAATAAATGGAAAAAGATTTACAAATTTCTATTCCGACAGATTATACTGTCAAAAAATCCAATAAAATATTAAAGAAATTAGTATTTGGGAAACAAAAAATAATATTATCAAACGAAGAATTGGCAAATCTTGAAAAAATATATAAACACTATGTAGATATGTTTGGTGTTGAAATTGGATTCATCAATTATTTACTAAATATACGTTAGGAGATTTATGCAATTTAATGAAAATTATCCTGTGAAAGAACTTAAAGCTGCTGATTATAATCCGAGAAAAATTAATAAGTCAGCATTCCGAAAATTAAAGGAAAGCATTACTAAATTCGGTATTGTAAAACCTATCATAATTAATGGTGAAAATGGGATATTGACAGCCGGACACCAGAGGACAAAAGCATTAAAAGATTTAAATATTAAATTTGTACCTGTAATTAAACTTGAAGGTATTAAAAAATCTGATGAAATTATGTTTAATTTATTTCATAATTCAATAGAAACGAATCTTTCAAGTGTTCAATTAAACAATATCAAAAATTTGTCTAATGAATTAAATAAATATTTTCAAGAAGTAGCTGTTTTAGGTAATGAAAATAAGTCGAATATTTATGCCATATGTAAAAAACCTTTGAGATACCCGATTAAAGACTACAACAAAGTTTTAAATATTGAGTTTAATATGGAATATCCAAACGGCTTTAAACATAATATGCATAAAAAATTAGTTAACACAATTTTAGAAAGTTTGGATTAGTAATAGCGGTTTTTACCGCAAGGACAGCAAGATTTACCCTGTTTTTTTAATTCTCTCATATGTTCTAAAGTTTTCACCTGCTCGTCTGTTAAAGATTTTTCAAATTTTTCATTGTATTTAATTTTTATATTTGCAGATTTTTCTTTTAATTTGGAATTTTCTTCTTTAAGTTTGGAAATTTTTTCTGTTTTTTGTTCATCTGACAAGTCAGACGCTTTAATTTCTTTTATCTGCTTGTAATTTTCACGAATATTATTATTAACTGGTTTTAACTCTTTTTGTTGATTTTCTCTGTTTGTATCAAAGAATTTAACCTGTTCTTTAGTCAATCCTAAATGTTCTACAAAGTATTTTTTGCAAGGACAACGTTTAACTGAGATTTGTTGCTCATTTGCAGGTTTTATGTCATAATATTGAAGTTCATCAGCAAATTTTTTGCTTAAGTATATCATAAATATAATTTTATATTCAAAAATAGAAAAGGCGAGAAAAATATTCCCGCCTTTTATTTTGCTATCTTGTATGACATACGCTACAACAATAATAACAACCATCTACATTATTGGTATATTTTTCTGCTTCTTTTTCTGCATCTCTGCAATTATCAAAATAACCAAGATATATGCGATTATTGACATCAGGTAAAAAACCACAGTCTTCCGTATGGAATTCATGCTCACCTGTTGGTTGTGCGTTGCGATTTAAATAATAATGTTTATACATTTTTATTTGTCCTTTCATTTTTGTATTACAAAATTACCATTTACTTAACATTTTTGCCATGGTTAATTTTATAAGTTATACTATTATCATCAAAAATTATTTGGAGTGGTTTTAGCAGTTGCTAAAATCACTTTTTCTTTTCCCGCCCAGCTCTGCCTAATCAAATTTTCATAAAATTCCCTTTCTGCTCATTTAAACTCTACTGTAATCCAGTTGCCATGCATGATAAGCCCATGCCAACATGCTTTGCAACCATGTAAATTTCTCTTAATAATTCTAAACTTCTACATTAGTAGAAGTTGAATATAATTCTGACATTCTTACTTGTAAACATTGTTTTCCTTTTCAATTATCCTTTAACATTAGAAAACACACTTTCCCCAATTATATTTTACATGTTTTTCTATAATTTATCATCAATCAAAAATTGTATTTTTGTTATGATTTGAATTGAAATTTGTAACACAATATGTTATAATAATTATGATAGTACCTGCTAAGCCTCTTAACAATGCTCAAATCAGCAGGTCTTTTTATATATGAGGAAAGTGTGGAAAAAGTAAAATTTAACAAACCTGCAATAAATGTCGATAAGCAAATTGAATTATTAAAATCACGAGGATTGATTATTAATGATGTAGAATTTGCAAAAAATATTTTCAGTAATATAACCTATTATCGTTTATCTGCGTATATGAAGTACTTTCAGGTTTATGATAAATTTAAGACAGGTACAACTTTTGAAGATGTCATTAATCTGTATAATTTTGACAAAGATTTAAAATCAATAATCTTTGAAAACATAAGAATCATTGAGATATCACTCAGGACAAAGATATGTTTGCATATGTGTTCTAATTATGGTTCACACTGGTTTTATAATATTAATAATTACAAAAGCAGATATGATTATGAAAAAACACTTGAAATTTTAGAAAATGAAAAAGGATTAAAGAAAGATACTTTTATTAAATATTATTTTGAAAAATATTCTGAACCAGATTTACCGCCATTTTGGATGATTTCAGAAGTTTTGTCTATGGGTGATTTATCTAAAATTCTTAATGGTTTGAATTTTAAAGATGTAAAACAAATTGCAAAATCCTTAACACCTGACTATTTTACACCACCTGTTATAACTAACTGGATTCACGTACTTGCAACAATAAGGGATATTTGCGCTCATCATTCAAGATTGTGGAACAGACAGTTAAAAATCAAATTTTCTGAACCTCAAAAAATTCCACAATGGTTTGACAATCATGTCAAAAATGATAATGTTTATGCAGTGTGTTTTGTTATTTCTTTATTAATGAAACATCATCCTTATAATAACTTTGAACAGCAGTTAAAAAATCTATTTGAACAATATCCGAGTATTGATATTACTAAAATGGGTTTTTTGAATTTTAGACTATTATAACAATATTAATTTTCAAAAAATTTATCATCAATCACAAATGTAGGATATAATTGATAATAAGCACTATCACCAGCAAGTTTTTTATATCTTTTTAAAACTGATAAATCATAATTTGTATTATAAATATATTTAACAGATTTTCCATCATATATACCTAAAACACCATACCATAAAAGAAAATCCGTTAATTTATCCCAATCTTCTTTTGCAATACCTTCATAATTATATAAATCATTTAATAATTTTGTATCTAGGATTTCTTCTTGTCCAATAAACATAAAAAGTGCATCTTTTACTTTTGGTAATACATCCCTTATTTCACGACTAATTTCTTGAATGATATCATAAGAAAATTGTTTTAACCCATCTAATATATCAATTTCTTGTATTTTCATGCCCTCTGTTTATTGCAACACCTATACAATCTTTTATACAATCAATTAAAACTCTTGGTCGCATTAATGTTCTATCTATTATATATTGAAAACTATCTTCACCTTTTACTAGTTTAACACATATTGTATACAACAAGAGAGCGCTTATTGGAGCTGGAAGTAAGACAGGCACAATTAGAAAGCGAAATTAAACTTGAAACTCATAAAATTCATGCTCCAAAGGTTGCAAAAGAACAAGTAATATTCTGGCTTGAACAATTTAAAAATGGCGATAGCCGGACAGACGATTATAAAAAATATATAATTGAAACACTTGTTAATGCTGTTATACTTCACCAAGACATTATAACTGTAAAGAAACTTCTGTTTAAAGATTGAATGTACAAAAATATGAGATTAATTAAATAATTTTGAGCATTTTTCTTGAATATCTAATGCAATATATTTTGCAAATTTTTCCTTGAGTCCTATATTTTTTGCCACGGATAGAATATCATCTAAAGTCGGACTTTTACCCTCGCCATTAATTGTTGTCGCGTGTTCTCCATTAAATGAAAAACTGTAAGTTAAATCATACGCAGGAGATAAGTGCCATTCTTTTTTTATATCATCAAAAAGAAAAGAAAAATTCTTTGAATGGTCATCCCTGTTGTGTGCAAATACATTAAAACACATTAGCCTGAATAATTGTTCAATATCCTCATAATTCCTTGTTAATTCAAGTGTTAATTTCATCAATGTATTGTAATCAAGATTAGGAATCCTGTGGCTAGTTTCCAAAAGTCCACTAACTGATACCATATGAACTTTTTTACTGTTTTTGCGATCAAACCTTTTTATCCCAAAATATCCTGAACAAATTTTAGATGGAAAAAGTTTTGTTTCTGTCATATTTATTCCGCAATTTTTTGCACATAGGGAATATTGATATTCTTTTTCTCCTATATTTTTAGGATCAGATGATGACGGGAACTTAATAATCCAATCCTCATTGTCAATAGATGTCAAAATCTTTGGTCTTGCACCACCAGATGAGCCTCCTAATTTAAAAAGTTCATCCAAATTTTCTGAATTTTGTGATTCTAATATTTTAGAACACTCTTGAGCAAGAATATCATAATCAGAAATATTATTTTCTGATTCAAACTTATGCTCAGGCTTGTAAGTCAAAGCTCCCATACCACTTTCTTGCACAACAGCAAGACGATTTAGGTTATCTATTTCATTGGGGTTAATTTTATTTTTCAAAAATAATCTGTCAACGAGTAATCGCCCCCAACCATCAGGCAAACTATCGTTAAAAACTCCAAATAATCCGCTAAATGGATCGTATTTTGGAATAAAGACTTTCTTGATGAGTGGTAAACTAAAAGGTGAAATACTAAATCCATTATTCAACCAATTTGAATCATATTCAAAAGCAACAACTCTATCAGGAGTTTTAGCCAAAGTGCCAACTAAAATATCATTATAAAAAACTTTTAAATATTTATATTTATCCATTTATAACCTCATCAATTGAGTTGTAGTTTTTTTGTGTGAATAAATTTTCCAAATCCTGCTCTAAATTAAGAGCAATTAGAATTTTTATAAAAGAATTCAAAGAAATTTCATACTTGGACTCAAACCTTTTTATAGAACCAAGACTAACACCTGATTTAGAGGCGAGTCGAACTTGAGAAATTTTAAATTTTTTTCTATGCTGCTTAATTTTCTCAACCAATTCCTTTGCTATATCATTAGGAGTTTTAGGGTTAAATAAAAGATTATTCATAGATAATATATTATACCAAAATTAGTCAAAAGTCAATATTTAGATAATATATTATCCAATATTTAATAAATCAAAAAATACAACAAAATGAAGTTGTGTTGTATTTTGGGGGTAAATGTTTTTTTGCAGGTGGAAGGATTTTTTGAACGTTGCCGAAATTTTTGAACACTTTTTGAATGCTGTTTAAATACCGTTTAAATAGTGTTTAAATTTTGTGTCATTCGACTGTACTTTTTATACGGAGGAAGCAATCATTGTGAGATTCTGTTGAAAAAGTCAAGTCATTTGCTCAAAAGTTTTTATTAAGAACTTATTAAGGATAACTACAAAAAATATCTGTAATATTTTAAACCAAATTATATTGAATATATTCTAAAAAGAGTTTCTTGACGAAATCATGCTCAAAATGATATAATAAGTAAAATTGTTTACTGCTGAGTATAAAATGGTTACTATCAAAATTAAGTACGAACAAGAAGTTTAAAAATCTGCTGAAGCTGTAAACCTAAAATGAAATATAAGTAGCATTCATATAAAAAGGTATTATAAAATAATACCTATATTTGTTATGAAAAATAAAAGGAGGTGAATTCAATAAAATTTAACAATAATATATTTTTAGTGTAAAATGAGTTTATGAAAATTTTAATAGCAGGTCTTTTTATAGTATTAGTAGGGATAACTACAATAAGTAGTTGTAATGCATTTGAAATAAACAACTATACAAATAATCAAAACGCTGCAATAGAAGTCCTTGATCCCATAGATAAAATAGAGCAGGACTGCATATCAAAAACTGCAGGTACTCAGGAAATGAACAAGTGCAGTCAAAAAGCTCAGCAATTATGGAAAAAGGATATAAATAAAAACATAGCTGAATTAAAGAAAATTTTAAGTGCTGAGGATTATAAAAAATTACAACTATCGCAAACATCTTGGGAAAATTATGTAGATAAAGAATATGGATTTATAAATACTCTAACTTCTTATACTCAAGGAACAATGTATCTTAATACTAGAGAAGGTTGGAGAACAGAAATTCTAAAACAAAGAGCTTTAACCATAAGAGAATATCTTAATACTTTAAAAAAATAATATTAAATTCATTTTACCTTGTGTTAGCAGACATATAAGTCTTGCTGTGTATTTTAGTTGAACAAGGAGAAATTTATTATGACAACAGAAAATTTTGAAAAAATGTTGAAATTTGTTTTGCAACGCGAGGGTGGGTATGTAAATGATCCTCACGATTTAGGAGGAGAAACAAATAAAGGTATAACTCACAATACTTATAATAGTTATCGGAAGAGTAAAGGCTTACAAACGAGAAGTGTAAAGTATATTACTGATGATGAAGTTAGAGATATTTATTATAACAATTACTTTAAAGCTTCAGGAGCTGATAAGATTACAAATCCCCAGCTTGCAATTTATGTTTTTGATACAGCAGTTAATATGGGAGTTTCAAGAGCTAAAAAATTATTAGACCAAAGCAATGGAGATCCAGAAACTTTTGAACAATTAAGGCGAGCAAAATATAATGAATTTGCTAAATCAAATCCAAGTCAGCAGAAATATTTACAAGGTTGGAATAATCGAGTTACTGAGGTTAAAAATTTTGCAAAGACTAATTTTCAAGATCGTTCAGATAGTGATACAACAACGCTAAAAGTTGGTATTGAAATGAATGTGGATCAAAATGGAAATCACATATATACTCCACAGGAAATAGGTGAGATGTCGGCAGAAGAATTTGAAAAACATCTTCCAATAATAGAACAACAGTTGCAGAATGGATTAATAAAACAACAAGTTCCAGAGGTTGATTATTCAGGTTATATAAATCCTGTAAATGGTGGTGGAAAAATATATTCAAGAGAAGATATTGATAAAATGACATCTAAAGAATATTCAGAAAATGAAGCAGCTATAATGGTTCAGATGAAAGCAATAGGAATTCCTACAAATAAAGAATTAGAAACGTCAAGCCAAAAAGGAGGAACTGTATACGTAAAACCATATACTAGAAGTGATGGAACAGAAGTTAGTGGATATTATAGAGCAATCTAAAATAATTTTAGATTTTTAATATAAGAATAGAGCCCTTATAAAAAGGCTCTATTCTTATTAATATTTTTAAATTATATAAATATCCAAATCTCATAGATAATTTAGGGGTATCTCATTTTACAAGCAAAAATAAAATTGCACTTTTTTGCACTTTCTTGCACTGGCTTTAACTTCAAACACCAAGCCAATTTTAGCCTAATATGGTCTTAAAAATTTGCAAATTGAGTGCAAAAGAGTGCAAAAAATGTCCCATACATCTCAATACTAAAAAACAGCCTCAATCGTGCTGTCTGTTTGATTTTTTATTAAATTTTCTCCGTCTCAATGTCTCAGAAACCTATTACCAGCACAAACAGTAGATATTAAAAAAGACTCCTCAAAAGGAGTCTTTTTTAATATGGGCCGCAGTGGACTCGAACCACCGACCTCACCCTTATCAGGGGTGCGCTCTAACCACCTGAGCTAGCAGCCCGCAATGTCAGCAATATTAAATCTACCATGAACATTTTTTAAAATCAAGCACTTAATTTTAAAAACAGACAGATATTTTTAAATCTGTCTGTTTCTGCTATTTTAACCATTTTTTTATTTTACAATTAATTTCTTTTTAGCATCTTTTTCTGAATATCGTTTTGAAGCATGGATTTTTAAGATACCATGTTCCAATTTAGCTTCTGTTTTATCTACATCTATTTCTTCAGGGAAATAAACTGTTCTTGAAAATTCACCGTATTTAAATTCCGATTTTTTATAAGTTTTTTCGCCCTCTATTGTTTCTTCTTCCTTTTTAGCGTTAATAATTATATAATTTTTATCAATATCAATATCTAAATCTTCTTTTTTAACGCCGGGCAATTCGGCTTTAATCTCATAATCACGACCTTTGTCCGAAACCTCTACAGGAATTGAATACTTATCCATTTCTTCCCAATAGGCTGCTTCGGGAAAATAACTGTCAAAATGTCTGTTTAATAAAGAACTTATTTCATCATTAACAGTTCTGATAAAATTTTCCGGAGCTTTTCTTACTAAAAATTTCATATCTAACACTTCCTTTCAAATTAAGTTCTTATCAACTACACTTATATTATGGTCACTTTTTTCGAAAAAACCGTTATTTTTAACCAAAATTTAACATTCGTTGATTTTAACTTTTATACCAAACTCGGAAGTTGTCAATATCGCTGAGGAGTTTGTCATAATCTCCATTAAATCTTACGCATCTGTCATCAACAATAAGCCATGCTACTTCTTTAACATTCGTAATATCTTTTATATAATCATCCAAATGATTTTCCATAAGCCATATTGAGACTAGAAATTTATCTCGGGTAGTAAACAACTTTACTTCATATTTTTGCGATAATTTTTTTACAAAATTAAGTGTATCCTCCCTCGCAGGCGGAATATAACATGGCTCATAATCACTTGTATAAGTATTTAATACTCCATCTAAGTCTAAAAGAACTACTTTTTTTTGATTTGCCATGAATTAACCCGCATACTATCACGTTCGCGAAAGCGATAATTTTACTATACGTATAAAATAAAAAAATGCAAGTTGAGAAGAAAAAGCAAATGATTTTAAAAACTTTAGCACGCAAGGTCAGAGAACTCAGAGGCGAGCAGAGCCAGTTTATGCTTGCAAGTGAAAATGATATTTCAGGTTCTATAATCAGCACGGTTGAACGCGGAATTAAAGATCCGCAAACAACCACTTTATTTAAACTTGCAGAAGCTTTTAACATGAAAACATGGCAGTTTGTAAAACTTATTGAAGATGAATTGCCTAATGATTTTTCTTTAATTGATAAATAATATTCATTACTTTTTAATTATGCATCTATAATTTTATGTTTTTCACGGAATATCAATTAAATATCCCACAAATTTTACATGACAAAAAAAATCTTGGACATGTTTTAGTAATATTACTTAAAAAAATCTTGAGGTCAGAATCTTAAAATAATATAATAATAGTGCATTAATAAATTTTGAAAGGAATAATAATGGTTGCAGAAATGACATTCCCGCAGTTGGAAAGAACAATTAACCCGACACATGATATCAAACTTTTTGCCGGACGATCAAATACAAAACTGGCACAGGAGATTGCTGATTACTTAGGAACTTCTATAGGACCTATGGTTGTTAAAAACTTTGCTGACGGTGAAATTTACGTTCAGGTAAAAGAAAGTGTAAGAGGGGACGATGTTTTTATTATTCAACCTTTATGTAATCCGGTTAATGAAAATTTAATGGAATTATTAATTATTATTGATGCGTTTAAACGTGCGAGTGCAAAAACAATTACTGCAGTAATTCCTTATTACGGTTATGCAAGACAAGATAGAAAAACATCCGGTCGTGAAGCAATCACTGCCAAACTGGTGGCTGATTTACTTACAACAGCAGGAGCTGACAGAATTCTTGCAATGGATTTGCACACCGGACAAATTCAGGGTTTCTTTAATATCCTTGTAGACCATATTTTTGCAACATCTATTTTAACAAATTATATTAAAAGTTTAAATATTGACACAGATGACATGGTTGCTGTAAGCCCTGATACAGGCGGTGTTCAAAGAACAAGACATTTTGCAAAATCAATCGGATGCCCGCTTGCAATCATTGACAAACGCCGCGATAAGCATAATGAAGCAATCGCATCTCATGTAATCGGTGACGTAAAAGATAAAATCTGCGTAATGTTCGACGATATGATTGATACCGCAGGTACTATTTGTGAAGCATCTAAATTATTAAAAAGAGAAGGCGCTAAAGATATCTATGTTTGCGCAGTACATCCTGTGTTCTCCGGCCCTGCAATCGAAAGACTTGCAAGCGCACCGATTAAAGAATGTATTGTAACGAACACAATACCTTTAGATATGTCCAAAATGCCTCCAAATATTAAACAACTTTCAGTTGCACCGCTGCTTGGAACAGCAATTGCAAGAATTCATGATGATGAATCAGTTAGTTCATTATTCGGCTTTGAAAAAGAAATGCAAGTCCAATAAGCCTAGCGGCTTAACCCAACAAACAGGGATTGGAAAGCACTTGTTAAGTTTTGGCTAAAGATGAGCCTAGCGGCTTAACCCGACAAACAGGGATTGGAAAGCACTTGTTAAGTTTTGGCTAAAGATGAGCCTAGCGGCTTAACCCGACAAACAGGGATTGGAAAGCATTTGTAAGTTTTGACTAAAGATAAACTTAGCGGCTTGTCCGATTAAATAGGGCTAGGAAGGTTCTTTGTTAAGTTTTTCTAAAAATTAGCGCGGCACTAAATACACTAACAGACATAAAAAAAAGCCATTCTCTTTAGTAAGAACGGCTACCAGACTTGGGGAGGAGGTATGAAAAACTTTCGTTTTTCATATCTAATAACTTTCTATACGGTTACTACAGGAAAAATCTTTTCCATTTTTTAAAAATATCCTACATATGGTGTATAAAATAAGGAAAACTCCCGCAAATTTGCGGGAGAAGGAATGAAAGTAAGTGTGCTTTATAAGCACACTTATTTTTCTGTATAAAATTTATTTAATTTTCGATTCTAATTTTTCTATCCGAGCTTTAAGCTCCTTATTTTCTTTTTCAAGTACTGTTACACGCGAATCAAGTTCTTTTATAGAGTTTATAACTGCAAAGAACATATCTTCCATACGAATTCTCAAAAAACCGTCAGAACCTTTTTTTACTGCATCAGGGAATACTTTCTGTAAATCCTGTGCGATTACTCCGACATGAGGAGTTTTCTTTTCATCTTTTTTAAAAGTATAGTTAAAGACTTTTAATTGTCTTATTTTATCTAGACCCGAAGTATTTTCCTTACCGACATATTTGAGATTTCTATCGCTTAAAATATCTACCAAACCGCTGGATTCACCATCACAATATCTGTAATATGCATAGTCATTAGCACTACCTGAAGTCATTGTAATTGTACACATGCGGTAAGCGTAATCCTTATGATAGACTTCAGGCTGCATAATCAAACGCCCACGCAAAAGAAGATTCCCATTGATAACTACAGATGTCGCATTGTTAGGTAATTCTTTATAGTTTCGGAAATTCGCTGATTGGCTGGTATTATGCACTTCCAAAACAGCTGAGCCATTATTATATTTTGACCTACTTCCAATAAATACACGTTCTATGGAATCGTGTTTCATTGATTCAACCACTGGACCTGAGTGATGCCCAATACAAGTTTTGTTACTACCTGTTACCCCTTCACAAGCTTGAGTACCTATAGCAATGTTATTTAAGCCTCTTGCCTCTGCACGTGAACCTAAGGCTATAGAATTCTCTCCTGTTGCATAAGCACCGTCGCCTATTGCTAGGGCTTTATCTGCCAGTGCCTGGGTGGTATGAGTTTCTTCATTACTGCCTATCGCAATTGAACTTTCACCGCTTGCCGTTACACTGTTACCAATGGCGATTGCATCATTGTCTGATGCTCTTGAATTATTACCTAGAGCTATAGCATTATCATTATTTGAAATAGCTTGAAAACCAACTGCTACGGCATAATCTGCTCTTGCTCCAGATCCGACGCCCACTGCTACAGCTCGACTTATCCCTTCGGAATTATAACCGATACTAACTGAGTTGTCACTAGATTGTACACTACCTCCTATGGCTATTGAGGCGTATCTTGCGATAGAAGCATGCCCAGTAGAAAATGCATTACCAATAGCAACTGAAGCGGCACCACTGGCTGTTCCATCTCCAATGGATATTGCACGATCACCGGTGGCTGAATTAGAAAAACCTATTGCTATAGTGTTTGTTAATTCATTTGCT
>ERZ1673753.616-NODE-616-length-42035-cov-7.419462_pt1 | contig 42035 bp, 36 predicted proteins | sample MGYA00580201_ERZ1673753 | MGnify/ENA primary metagenome ERZ1673753 (study PRJEB41218, sample SAMN15661747) | gut metagenome | host: Homo sapiens | place: Canada: London | collected 2015-08-20/2019-03-30 | study: EMG produced TPA metagenomics assembly of... | reverse complement strand
CCCCCAACACTTACCCCCATAGAAAAAAGAATTCTCTCTAAGCATTTGAAAATAAAACCTTATCAACAATTATTCTTTACACATCAACAATACGGTCCGATCCGGGATATAAACGCCAAGGCGACCCCTCTTTGCCCGGATAAAAATTCTTTTATCCTTTGTTTAACAGGTATAGCTAATTCCACACCTTATATAAACTACTTAAAAAAAATTACTCCCCACGTTCAAGAACTAAAATACCCGGACCATTACCGTTTCACCTCTAAAGATATAGAAGAAATTTGCATCAGATTCGAAACGATTCCCAACCCGGACAAATATTTTTTTACAACCGAAAAAGATCTCATGCGTTTAAAATCATGGGACTTACCTGAAGACCTAAAAAAGAGATTATTTTATATACCCGTAGAACCGGTATTTTTAAATAAACAGGATGTTTTATTAAATGAACTGAAAGCCTATGTTACAAAAAATAAATGAAAGTGCAGCCTATATCTCCCGTTTCCTGGAAAAAGAAACTTATTCCATCGGCATTATTTTAGGGACCGGTTTGGGAGAACTTGGAAAATCCATAGAAGTAAAACATGTTATCCCCTATGCAGCCATTCCTCATTTCCCTGTATCTACCGTACAGGGCCATAAGGGAAATTTACTCATCGGAAAATTCGGAGGTAAAAACGTAATCGCCATGCAGGGCAGGTTCCATTTTTACGAAGGATATCCCATGCAGGAGGTCACTTTTCCTGTACGGGTTTTACATCAACTGGGCGTATCCCGCTTATTTGTATCCAATGCTGCCGGAGGCGTTAATACGAATTTCCTGGCAGGAGATTTAATGGTTATAACAGACCACATCAATCTTTTTCCGGAACATCCGTTAAGAGGTAAAAATATCGATGAATTGGGCCCCCGTTTTCCAGGTATGACAAATGCTTATAGTCCGGAATTGATCCGTATGGCTGAAGAAGCCGGAGAAAAATTAGGCATTCAATTGAGAAAAGGGGTATATGCAGGCTTACAAGGTCCTTCTTTCGAAACTCCGGCAGAATACAACTGGATACGGGTTATCGGCGGAGATGCCGTCGGGATGTCTACTGTTCCTGAAATTATTGTGGCCCGCCATATGAATATGGAATGTTTCGGTATGTCTGTAATTACAAACAGTACAGCTTCCCCCGAACTGATCAAAACAAACCACGAAGAAGTACAGGATATCGGGAACACTGCCCAACCCCGGATGACGGCTTTATTTAAAGAAATTATTTCCAATCTGTAATCCGGTTATTTCCGCATAAGGGGAGAATAGCTTTCTAACCTAAAATTATTGGGAATACATACAATCATCAATTTGTCTGTATTCTCAATAATAGTTTATTAAAACTTATCAATACGGTTTACAATTTCTGAAACTAGGGAAATAATATTTATTCCCTTCCGTCATCCGTTAACAACATAATTCCCGCACCAAAGCGGCCGGCATTGTTACCGCTATGACGATAAGAAAAAAATTCATCTGTATGGCATTGAGTGCATAATCCGGCAATTTCAATGTTTCCTTCCTGCAAACCAGCCTTTAAAAGTTGCCTCCGGTTAATCTCCCACAAATCGATATGCCACTTTCCAAAGGTATCTTCTCTTTCCATAATTCCGGTAAAATTTTCAAATTTTTGCCGGAATAATGTAGCGACTTCCTCTTCGACTTCGAAACAACATTTTCCGATAGACGGTCCGATTCCCGCTTTAATATCACAGGCCTGACATCCGAATTTATCCTGCATCATTTCTGCTGTTTTTCCGGTTATCCCGGCTAAGGTTCCCTTCCAGCCGGCATGCACAGCCGCTATTACTCTTCGGACGGAATCACATAATAGGACCGGTACACAATCGGCTGCCAACACCATCAGACAAATCCCGGTCTCCTTTGTCACTAAAGCATCCGTTTCCGGGAACCGGCTCTCCCTTTCCTTCGCTCCTCTGCCAGTATCTCTCCGTTTTACCTCCAGGATATGATCCGAATGTACCTGCTGCCCTAAACACAAAGCATCCACCTTAAAACCTACCGCTTCAGCCAGTTCTCTGCGGGCCGTAATCATCCGGTCCACGGATTCATCGTCCGGATAACCGATGTTTTTAGCGGCTGTAGATACAAAGTGTAATACTTTCGGACAATCTGATAAATTTCCGAAACGATAAAAAGGGAATAATGCATTCCTTACTTTTTCCATCCTTCTTTTATTAAACGGGCTCCCCTTTCTAATACTTCGGGTTTCCCCATATCTATCCAGTTTATTTCCGGTTTGTAACACCCCTGTATCCTGGTGCTGCCTGCTATAGCTAAATAAAAATCTATAATAGAAAACGTACCGTCCCAGTTCTTCAAATGTTGAAATATTTCCGGGGACAATACATGAATTCCATTGAAAGCATACCGCCGGTAATCCTCTGTACCCTCCCCCTTATCCGTGAACTTCAATTCTCCTGTCTTACAATTTTCCCAACCCCTTAAACGGAATTGTCTGTCGAATAAAAGATAGCGAGCCGTATCTCTCTGTCCAAGAAACAAAGAAGCGACTGCACCCGAAGCACAATGCTCCTCCCAAAAATTCTTTAAATCCAAATCTGAAACGACATCTACATTATGAACAAGAAAAGGCTCTTTTCCTTCCAAAAAGGAACCCGCTTTCTTTATTCCTCCCCCCGTATCCAATAATTCTCCTCTTTCATCTGAAATATCTATGTGAATCCCAAAATTCTGACGGACTTTTAAAAAATCGATAATTTGTTGCCCGAAATGATGTATATTAATAACCAGATGATCAAAACCCGCTTCCCTCATTTTACAAATCAAATGTTCCAACAGGGATTTATCCCCTACTTTTACCAATGCTTTAGGACAATTATCGGTCAAAGGCCGTAAACGTGTCCCCAAACCCGCTGCCAATATCATAGCTTTCATAAAAGTGCTTTAAAACTTTGTTCTATACCTCTTTCCCGGTGTACCAAATGCACCGTCACTCCTAATTTTTTGTATAAATGTTCAGCCAGATGTTGGGCACAATATACAGAACGATGCTGCCCGCCAGTACAACCGAAACTAACCATAAGGCTCGTAAATCCCCTTTGCCGGTAACGGAGGACTGAAGCTTCCACCAAAGCATATACAGCTTCCAGGAAGCGGAAAATTTCTCCGTCTTCCTCCAAAAAACGAATGACCGGTTCATCTAAGCCCGTCAGGCATTTATAAGCCTCATATTTACCGGGATTATGCGTCGCCCGGCAATCAAAAACAAAACCTCCGCCGTTACCCGACGGGTCCTCCGGAATACCTTTCCGGTACGAAAAACTGTAAACATGTACAGTCAAACCATTTTCAGCTTCCTCTTCTACATTTTCGCCTCTGTCACATACATCTCTCAGAATTTTATCCAAATAAGGATACTCGGGAAAACCTTTCCTCAATAAATTCTTTAAATTTGAAATAGCAAAAGGTATACTTTCTATAAAATGCCGTTTCTTCTCAAAATACCCCCGAAAACCGTATGCACCCAATACTTGCAACAACCGAAACAACACAAAATACCGCAGCCGTTTTTTAAAAGCCTCCCGGTCCACAGGTGTAAAAGCCTGCAATGCCTCTAAATAATCGTCCAGCAAAGCCGCACGCAACTTCTCCGGATAATTAGCTTTCGCCTGCCATAAAAAAGAAGCAACATCATAATAGAGAGGTCCTTTCCGTCCTCCCTGAAAATCAATAAAAAAAGGCTCTCCTTCTTTTAACATTACATTTCTGGATTGAAAATCCCGGTACATAAATGTATGGAAAGTTTCCCCCAACAAAGTATCAGCTAATCTATTAAAATCATCTTCCAATTTATCTTCGGAAAACTCTATTCCGGAAGTTTTTAAAAAACAATACTTAAAATAATTGAGATCCCAGAACAAAGACCTCCGGTCAAATTCAGGACGAGGATAACAACGAGTAAAATCGAGATTTTCCACCCCCCGAAACTGTAAAACCGGGAGCAAGCGTATCGTCTTTTGCAATAAAAAATAGTCCTGCTCCATATACTTCCCGGTTTTCCGCGCTTCCGCCAAGGCATCAAACAAAAGCAGATCTCCCAAATCTTCCTGCAGATAATAGGTATAATCGTCCGTATGTCCGTACACTTCCGGCACGGGTAATCCCTGTTTACGCAAATGGGTTGACAAATAAATAAAAGCCCGGTTTTCCTGCGGAGAGGCCCCCCATACACCGATACGGCTAAAATGCCAACTCTTTACTCTAAAATACTTCCGGTTTGAACCGGAAGAGGGAAATTCAACCATTTCTTCCGCTTTCTCCCCGTTTGCCTCCCAAAATAATTGACATAGTTCTGGAATCATCATAACACTTTCTATTCGGGCTCTAAAGTAATATTTTTAAATGAAAACTTGCCTGCTGTCCCCGCCGGAATTCATTTCCTTTAATGAAATACCTTTTCTCCGACATAAAATTATTTTCCATTTTCTTTGTAATTTATAATGAATGAGCTATCTTTGCAAGCCGTTAATACAAGAAATAATAATAAAATTTATATACGAAATGAAAAAGGGCATACATCCTGAAAATTACAGACTGGTAGCGTTTAAAGATATGTCTAACGGAACGACTACTATTACCAAATCAACCGCTGCAACAAAAGAAACGATTGAAATTGATGGTATTGAATATCCGCTGGTGAAATTGGAAATTTCCAATTCTTCACATCCGTTCTATACGGGTAAAATTAAATTGGTTGACACCGCTGGCCGTGTGGACAAATTTATGAACCGGTACAAAGCTCATATGGAAAACAGAAAAAAATAAATATTCTGGATAAAATAAAGAAAAGCCGACCGGAAGTTTTACTTTTCGGCCGGCTTTTTTATACTCCTTTTTCCGGCAAAATCCTGAACTGTAAACTGCAACAGCTAACCTTCTCTCTTTACTCTTTTTTTCAAAACTGAAATTCCAACTGACTGATTAATTTTTCTTATCTAATTAGGGGTAATCCTTTAAGTAAATCTGTGAAATCATTTTCAATACAACAAATTATACACAAAAAATATATATAAATGTTCTAAAAATCAAAAATATTTACGATTTCCCCTCTAAAAACATAAAGGCATTCCATCACATTTTTTTCAAACTAACGTACTTCTTGCACGGGCAGAACTTTGGCACGGGAATTGCCCTATATAGGAAGACAACTTATATATGTGCTATATTGACAAAATGTCAGTTATATCATCTATAAATTCTGTAATAACTAAAATTGAGAAGGAGAGATTAAATGAATAAAATAGATTTCAGAAACATGCTGCTGGATGAGATTACAGAGGAATCTTCGGAATTTTTACCGATACTTGGGGATGAAAAAGAATTATTGAATGATAACCTCAACATACCTGACACACTGCCAATTTTACCGCTTCGGAATACCGTTTTATTTCCGGGAGTAGTTATTCCTATTAATATCGGCAGAGACAAATCCCTTAAATTAATCAGGTATGCGTACAAGCAAAATGCGCTTATCGGAGTGATTGCACAGAAGGATACCAATACTGAAAATCCGAAAATGGACGATTTATTCAAAATTGGTACAATTGCTTCTATATTGAAAATTCTGGAAATGCCAGATGGCACAACGACTGCTATCATTCAAGGGAAAAAACGTTTTTTACTGGAAGATGTCCTCTACGACGATCCTTACCATGTAGGTAAGATCCTGATTAAACAAGAGGAACGGATGTCGGAAAACGACCCGGAATACAATGCGATTGCCGAATCTTTAAAAGAAATGGCCACTAAAATTGTCAAATATTCCAGTCATATTCCGAATGAAGCCGGATTTGCTCTGAAAAATATTGAAAGCATGCTGTTCCTGATTAATTTCATATCTTCCAATACAGATGTGGAATATAGAAGTAAACAGGAATTACTGGAAATTGACAGTTTAAAACAACGTGCAATCAAACTACTGGAAATCCTCAGTAAACAAGTCAGTTTACTGGAACTGAAAAACGATATCCAGAAAAAAGTAAAAATCGACATTGATAAACAGCAAAGGGAGTATTTTTTACATCAGCAGATGAAAACCATTCAGGACGAATTGGGTGGAAATCCTGTAGATGAAGAAATCAAGGAGTTAGAAGAAAAAGGAAGACAAAAAGAATGGAGTGAGTCCGTAAAAGAGATTTTTGAAAAAGAACTCAATAAGCTGAAACGTTTAAACCCGGCTTCCCCGGATTATTCCGTACAATCGAATTATCTGAGGGAATTGATCGATTTACCCTGGAATCATTATTCAGAGGACAACCTGGATTTGGAGCATGCCAAAGAAATTCTGGATGCAGACCATTATGGACTGGAAAAAGTCAAAGACCGGATATTGGAATACCTGGCTGTTTTAAAATTAAAAGCCGATATGAAATCCCCTATCCTCTGCTTATACGGTCCTCCGGGAGTGGGAAAAACGTCTTTAGGAAAATCTGTAGCCAAGGCGATAGGACGGGAATTTGTCCGTATGTCGCTGGGAGGCCTTCATGATGAATCGGAAATCCGGGGTCACCGGAAAACCTATATCGGTGCAATGCCGGGACGTATTATCCAGAGTATAAAAAAGGCGGGGACTTCCAATCCGGTTTTTATCCTGGACGAAATAGATAAAGTGGGAAATGATTTCCGGGGAGATCCCCAGTCCGCTTTACTGGAAGTATTGGATCCGGAACAGAATACGAATTTTCACGATAATTTCCTGGATATAGACTATGATTTATCCAAAGTTATGTTTATCGCAACGGCTAACGATATTTCCACCATTGCCCCTCCGCTGAGAGACCGTATGGAAATCATAGAAGTAAGCGGTTATTTACTCGAGGAGAAAAGGGAAATAGCCAAAAGGCATCTTATTCCCAAGCAACTCGAAAACCATGGGGTAAGTAAAAGCCATATCGATTTCCCGGATGAAATTATCGATATGATTATCGAAAAATATACCCGTGAATCCGGGGTGAGAAGTCTGGATAAACTCATTGCTAAAATCATCCGGCAAATTGCCCGTAAAGTGGCGATGAATAAAAAATTCCATCTCACATTGGATGCGGGTAAAGTAAAAGAATACCTGGGTTCCCCTATCTTTTCACGGGAAGAATACCAAGGTAATGATCTGCCGGGAGTCGTCACAGGACTTGCCTGGACAGCCGTAGGAGGAGAAATCCTGTTCGTGGAATCCAGCTATAGTAAAGGGAAAGGTCATCTAACTTTAACGGGAAATCTCGGAGACGTAATGAAAGAATCCGCTACTCTGGCTTTGGAATATATTAAATCCCATACCAAAGAGATCGGTATAGATGAAAATATTTTCGATAATAAAGATATTCACGTTCACGTTCCTGCAGGAGCTGTTCCCAAAGACGGACCTTCAGCAGGAGTAACAATGGTCACTTCATTAGTGTCTTCCCTTACCGGGAAAAAAGTAAAAAAAGCCCTCGCTATGACAGGCGAGATTACACTGAGAGGAAAAGTATTGCCCGTAGGAGGAATACGTGAAAAAATCTTAGCCGCCAAACGGGCCGGCATAAAAGAGATTATCCTTTGCAGTGAAAACCGGAAAGATATAGAAGATATCAAAAAGGAATATTTGAAAGGATTAAAATTCCACTATGCGGATACAATCGAAGAGGTTTTAAAGATTGCCTTAATCTAAAAAAAGCTGTAAAAGCCCGGGTAATTCCGGGCTTTTTTTACCTCTTTATTTTGCTGAATGATGGATCTCAGAACAAACAAAAACAGCTTAATACTCCAGATTTTTCCTTCAGGCATTGTACATAATGAATTAATTTCCGACTTTTACATACTTAATATATTTTTATATGCCGACTTTCAGCCGTATAAAAATTTTAAGTTCACTGCAAATTATTCATTTAAATAACTGCTATGCATACATTCAAAAGTTTATTATTATTTACAACAGTATGTTCTTCCTGTCCTTCTCTGATAGCGCAAGAGAGGGATCCGGAACGTCCTAATGTAATAATTATTCTGGCGGACGATATCGGATACGGAGATTTAAGTTGTAACGGGGAAAAAACGATTCATACTCCGCATGTAGATACATTAGCCCAGCAAGGTTTACGCTTTACGAATGCTCATGCAGTAGCTTCTACCAGCACACCTGCCCGTTATTCTTTACTCACCGGACACTATGCCTGGAGACGTAACGATACGGGCATTGCTCCCGGAGATGCCGGTATGATTATCCGACCGGAACAATACACCCTGGCCGATCTGTTTCAATCTTGTGGTTATGTTACGGGAGCGATAGGGAAATGGCATCTTGGCCTGGGGGATAAAACCGGGACCCAGGATTGGAACGGCTTTATCAGTCCGGGGCCGGCAGATATCGGTTTTGACTATTCTTATCTTATGGCTGCAACAGGAGATCGTGTTCCTTGTGTATTCGTAGAAAACCAGAGGGTTGTAAATCTGGATCCCCAGGACCCGATCGCCGTGAGCTACAAAACTCCTTTCCCCGGAGAACCACTTGCCAAAGATCATCCCGAAATGCTGACCGTGATGAAAGCAAGTCCCAATCACGGGCATAATCAAGCCATTGTAAACGGGATCGGACGTATCGGTTATATGAAAGGAGGTAAAAAAGCGCTTTGGAAAGACGAAAATATAGCAGACAGTATTACTTCTCATGCAGTAGAATTTATCCGGAAAAACAAAGACCGTCCTTTTTTCCTGTATTTCGGAACAAATGACGCCCATGTTCCCCGGGTCCCGCATCCCCGCTTCAGAGGTAAAAGCGGGATGGGCCCCCGGGGAGATGTATTGCTTCAATTTGATTGGAGCGTAGGAGAAATTACCCGCACACTGGAAGAACTGGATCTGACAGACAATACAATTGTCATTGTAACGAGTGATAATGGTCCCGTTGTCGACGACGGTTATCAAGACCAGGCCGCAGCACTTTTGGGAGATCACCGTCCCTGGGGACCTTTCCGGGGAGGGAAATACAGTGCTTTTGAAGCCGGCACTTGCATACCGATGGTCATCCGCTGGCCCGGAAAAATAGAAACCGGAAAAGTCTCTGAGGCCTTAGTTTCACACATCGATCTGATAGCATCCTTTGCATCTCTTTTACAAGTTACTTTACCCAACAGAGCTGCACCCGACAGTCAGAATTACCTCGCAGCTTTTTTGGGAAAAGATTTACAAGGCAGGAATTATCTTATTGAATCAGCAGATATTCTATCCATACTGTTGAACAATTGGAAATACATTGTTCCCAGTAACGGACCCGCCTACAGCAAACTGACCAATATCGAACTGGGAAACAGTAAAGAACCACAACTGTACAACCTGGCAAAAGACAAAGGAGAAAAAAAGAATCTGGCTTCTAAAAAACAAAAGAAAGTCAAAACTCTTCACAAAATATTGCAATCTGAAAAAGAGAAAAACAATTGATTTCATAAAGATGAACCCTCTCCCTCCGGCATTCCAATATCCCGGAGGGAGATTCTCATTAAAAAATCATAGCTTAAAAATAGCAGCTACTCCGAAACTGATATCCAGCCAGGTAAAATCCCATTTGTCACGCACCACAGATTCTCCTGATTGCAGATCCGTAGCCTTGACATGCTTATATTGCAGGCAGCTAAAAGTAGCTTCTGCCGCCCAATGATCGGTTATCCGAATATACAAACCCGGTTTCAGATTTGTTGTCCATAAGAAATGCTTTCCATCCGCCCCATCCTTCAAATGACTTTTCCCCCATCCACATCCGCTTTCTAATTGTACAAAAAAACGAATGACACCTCCTCCTACATCATAACGCAAAAAAGGCAAAATCTCCCCGGTATTCTGATGTCCCCTTCTGTCTTTCATAAACTCATAACCGGTAATTACTCCCACAGCTATTCCATTCCGGATAAAATAGGCCAAAGAAGGGGCCACTTTTAATGTAAATCCGGTATTAACCCGTTGGTGATCGGGAGTAACAATTTTACCTCCTCCCACATAATTAATCCTCCCGCCCAATATCAGATCACCTCCATACTGTGCGGATGCAGTCAGACAACCCAGAAGGAGCAGTATAAACAGAATTCCCTTATTCATCCAGACTTTGCGTTATCTTTTTAACCAATTTATATTTATTGAAAAATTCCCTCAGAATTACACGAAGTACCGTATAAGAAGGAATAGCTAAAATCATACCGGGGATGCCCGCTAAATTGCCTGCCAATAAGATCACTAAAAATATTTCCAAGGGGTGAGCATGCACGCTACTCCCGTAAATAAAAGGCTGGAATACCACATTATCAATTAACTGCGTAATTAACATCGCGATCACCATATAAATCAATAAAGGCAACAAATCCGTATAAAAAGGCAGGTCAATGTGTAACACAATCCCCACAACAACTCCGAAAACAACTCCGATAATCGGTCCAATGTAAGGAATTACATTCAATACTCCGGAGACCAAACCAATGACAATTGCATTCGAAAAACTTAATCCCACCATCCATAATCCCAGCGTATTCAATGTCATTACACCCAATACTTCAAAAAACATTCCGACAAAATAGCGTACCAGTAGCTTCTGAATCGAATCCAAAGCATTCCGTCCCCCTTCCTCATATTTAGCCGGTAACAAAGCTAAAACCATACCACTAAACAGACGGCTGTCTTTCAGAAAAAAGAAAGAAATAAAAGTAATGGAAAACAATGCAACAAAAATGTCGCTGATGGTATTAGCCAAAGAACCGAATATCGTTTTTATTTGGGTGACACTCACCAAAGAACTCAGGCTATTCGAAACAGATTGTTCAATATCGTCATCCATTTCAATCAGGCCATAGTGCTTTAATACTCTGGAAATATCCTCTACGGGAGATTCCAGTTTATTCATCACACTTTCGACACTGATATTGCCTATATTCTGAAATTCATGGGTTACCAACGGAATGATTGTCACCATGAAAAGTATAAAAAGAGCCCACAGTGCCAGTAACGTCAATGCAGCCTTTAACCCGTTATGTAATTCCTTTCCCCGGATTTTTACCCTTCCCAGAAAATCAATAATCGGTCTTCCTAAAAAAGAAATAACAGCGGCAATCAAAACATAGGCGATAATAGAAGAAAAATACCAGCAAAATAATCCCACACATACTATGCCGATAAAACCCAAAAAATATTTGCCGAAATTATTCATAATTCCATCTTTAATCCAGCCTTTATCCCTTCCTGCCGGATGATTGCCCGTTAGAACGACTTAGATTGTCAAAATTAAAGAAATATCAAGACATAAAAAACTAAATTAATTCAAATTAAAAAAAATAGATATTTTTCAAAAACTTTCCTAACTTTATTTCGTTTTAAGTAGAGATATAATTTGCTATGTTAAGACGCGCCTGGATGCTATATTATGAAGGTTTTCGCTATATGCCCCGCTGGGCACGCATTCTGTGTATCATCGTTGTCTGTAAACTCCTCATTCTGTTTTTAGTTTTCAAATTGTTTCTCATGCCCAACTACCTGAACACGAATTATACAACAGATAAAGAAAAAAGTAACCACGTATTAAACGAATTAATTACTAAACCTTAAATTTATGTTATACGAAATTTCTTCTACATCCCTGGTGGAATGGTCTCGTTGGCAATTTGCCATGACAGCCATTTACCATTACATGTTTGTCCCGCTAACTTTAGGGCTTTCTTTTTTATTGGCTGTTATGGAGACGATGTGGGTTCGCACCGGTAAAGAAGAATGGTTACATGCAACAAAGTTCTGGATGAAACTTTTTGCGATCAATTTCGCGATAGGTATCGCAACAGGACTGATCCTGGAATTCCAATTCGGCTCGAACTGGTCTAATTATTCCTGGTTTGTCGGTGATATTTTCGGAGCCCCTCTTGCCATAGAAGGTTTATTTGCTTTCTTTTTGGAAGCCACCTTTTTTGCTGTTATGTTCTTAGGGTGGAATAAAGTAGGTAAAAAATTCCATCTTTTTTCTACCTGGATGGTCTTTTTAGGTGCCAATATCTCGGCCTTATGGATCCTGGTGGCAAATGCCTGGATGCAAAATCCGGTAGGAACCGATTTCAATCCTCTCACGGCACGGAATGAAATGGATAATTTCTGGGAAGTGCTATTTTCACCCACAGCTATGAACAAATTTTTTCATACTGTCACATCCGCCTATACTCTTTCTGCTTGCTTTGTAGTGGGAGTGAGTGCATGGTTTATACTGAAAAAACGGAATCTGGAATTTGCCCGTAAAAGTATTTTAATCGGTTCAGTATTCGGAATCCTGAGTATTATAGCCACTATTTTTACAGGAGATACCAGTGCTCAGGATGTCACTCGTACCCAACCGATGAAGTTGGCAGCAATGGAAGGCTTAAATGAAGGAGGAAACGGGGTTGGCCTTACGGTTATCGGCTTCCTCGAGGAAGATTCCGCTTTACCGTCTCCCCGGATGAAAGCTACCCGATATGGCATTACCATTCCTAAATTATTGTCTTTTATGAGTTATAGAGATACGGATGCCTATGTGCCCGGCATACAAAATATCCTGGACGGTTATACGTCTTACGAAGGCATTACCTATCCCTCGGTAGAACAACGAATGGCAAACGGAAGTAAAGCAATAGAGGCCCTGACAACCTACAAACAGGCGATACAAGAACGAAATAAGGAAAAAGCAGATAGTTCTTACCAAATATTAAAAGAAAATTACAGCGATATCGGTTATGGTTATCTGGCATCTCCCTACGATGCCATCCCCCCCATCCCGCTTGTGTACTATAGTTTCCGGATCATGGTGGGACTGGGATTGCTATTTGTAGCTCTTTTTATCCTGAGCTGGTGGTACGCCAAAAAACGTAAATTCGAAAAATTCAAATTTATCCCTTATCTGGCTATTATTTGTATTCCTCTGGCATATATAGCTTCTCAATGCGGATGGATCGTTGCAGAAGTAGGACGTCAACCCTGGATCGTACAAAACCTGATGCCGGTGAATGTAGCGATTACCCGCATTGCATCCGGCTGGGTTGTTACTACTTTCTGGATGTTCGCTATACTTTTTACTGTTTTGTTAATTGCTGAAATAGGAATTATGTTTTCCCAAATTAAAAAAGGACCTAAAATGGGATGAGAAGGTAAGGAAATCCCCTCTCTGAAAACGGATAATAATCACTCAAAAAATTCAATATTATGTCATTATATATTTTGCAACATTATTGGTGGATACTTATCTCCATTCTGGCCGGAGCCCTGGTATTCCTCTTATTTGTCCAAGGCGGACAAAGTATGCTTTATACGCTTGGAAAAACCAAAGGAGAACGCGATTTGCTGGTCAATAGCCTGGGAAATAAATGGGAACTCACTTTTACGACTTTGGTCGTCTTTGGAGGCGCTTTTTTTGCCAGTTTTCCTTTATTCTATTCCACCAGTTTCGGAGGAGCTTATGGGGTATGGATGTTGATCCTTTTCTGCTTTGTATTTCAGGCCGTATCCTTCGAATACCGGAGTAAACCCCGTAATTTTTTAGGAAGCCGTACTTACGAAGTGTTTTTGATGATCAACGGTTATGCAGGCCCGCTCTTGCTCGGAGCCGCCGTAGCTACTTTTTTCACCGGTTCTCCTTTCCGCCTCAGTCCACTGCACCAAGTAGAATGGCTTACTCCCTGGAGAGGCCTGGACGCTCTTTTTGTTTTTACCAATTATCTACTGGCATTTGCTGTCTTTTTCCTGGCACGGACAATGGCTTGCCTCTATTTTATAACCAATCTGGACGATGCCAACATTCAGGAAAGATGCCATAAACAATTGTGGTATAATATGATTCCTTTTCTGATTACTTTCCTTTTGTTTCTCGCTTTTATATTCACAGGAGAAGGATATGGAATCCTCCAGAACGGTAACGTAGGACTGGTCCCTTATAAATATTTTTATAATCTGCTCGAAATGCCTGTAAATACCTTTATTTTCATTATCGGAGTAATAGGAGTACTTATCGGCATTTTTAAAACACTGGCTTGCCCCCAATGGAAAAAAGGAATATGGTTTGCAGCCCCGGGAACAATATTAACAGTTATTTCCCTTTTTATTATAGCAGGTTTCAATAATACGGCTTTTTATCCTTCTAATGCAGATCCGGCTTCTTCTTTGACAATTTACAATGCCTCTTCTTCTGAATACACCCTGAAGGCTATGTCTTATGTTTCCCTGATTATTCCCATTATTATCCTCTATATCTGGTATGTATGGCGGGCAATGACCCGTAAACCAATGAATATTCAGGAAGTTAACGACTCAGAACATAAATATTGAACTCTCTGACGATAAAAAAAGCGGCTGGTTTCAGCCGCTTTTTTTTATTTTTTCCTCACCGGAGCCAGTACAAAATCAAATGTATAATTATCATAAGGCAATAGATAAGGAGGCAAAGGCCAGGCGCCCCAACTATTAATACACCCTAAACCCATCTGCCGGAGATCAAAAGAAACGGCTGTCAGTTTCCGGGGTTCCAATTCCCCGGAATGCCTCTGATCTTTATGAAATCCGTCATCTAAATCTTCCTGCAAAAAATTCAAAGCAGAAGCAGAGAAAGGCTTATCGGAACGAATCATAAGTCCCCTTCCGTCTATATCCAAAACCTTCCACCAGCGAATATCCGACTTTGTCCCGGACTCTTGCGGGCGGATATAAGGATAGTACTGATCTTTTACCAATTGACGATAACGTCCGATATGCTGGGAATATTTACGGTCCGCATAGTTTTCTACCGGCCCTCTTCCATAATAATCGATACGATCGAAATGCTGCGGCATCACCAGCTGCATTCCATAACGGAACAAATACGGCATTTTTTCCTTTGTTTTATCTACGCTCATTTCCTCTTTCACTTTTATTTCTCCCGCAACATTCATTTCGTAAGTCATCGTCAAAGAAGCCGACATATCAGGCATATCGTAGACAACAGTCACCACAGCATTTTTTCCTTTTGCTTCGGCTTTCATTTCCTGTTTCTTCATCTCCGGTTTTTTCCAATCTGCAAATTTCCGGTGCAGATTGGCCCCCATATCGTTATCAGTAGGAGCCCTCCAGAAATTAGGACATAAAGCAAAACCAGATTCCAACATTTCCAATCCATTTAAAGAAATGCTTTCCAGCCAACCTGAGTTTTTATTAAATATAACCGTCACTTCTTCTCCCACCAATACAAGATGGACGATATCTTCATATATGCTTACATTCGTCTTCCCTTCTTCAATAGCTGCACTGAAAGCATCGTATTCCTTTATCGGCAACTGTTCCCTGGCAACTATATAACCCGCTTCCAGTAATTGTTTGCTCCTTTTCAGTTTATAATTTACATTTAATAATAATTCCTGCCCCTCTGGCAAATCCGATTCTTCATACCCCAGGCTCACTACTTTGGCCTCCTGCGGCTCCACTTCCAGATTGTCGACAGTTCCCTGACGGATAACAACTCCATCTTCCACCAATTGCCATTCCAGGTAATAATCAGATAAATCCGTAAAGAAATTTTCATTGTATATTTTCACTTCTCCTTTCCGGATATCTACGGGCGTAGTCCATATGGACTGATATACCTTTTGTACTTCATACATATGAGGATTAGGTACACGGTCGGGACTTATCAATCCGTTGCAATTGAAATTATTGTCTGAAGCATCGTAAGAGTTATAATCTCCTCCGTAAGCATAAATCATTTTTCCCTCTTTGGTATAAGCCCGAAAAGCCTGATCCACAAAATCCCAGATAAAACCACCTTGTAATTTCGGATATTGACGGATTAAATCCCAATATTCTTTGAATCCTCCCTGGGAATTTCCCATGGCATGAGCATATTCACACTGAATTAAAGGGCGATATTGCTGCGTATCCCTGGCATAATTTTCCATCCATTCCAAATCGGCATACATCGGACATACGATATCCGTATGCGGTTTTCTGCCGGCTCGTTCATATTGCACCGCCCGGCTATTATCCCTTTCTTTAATCCATTTATAGCAAGCTTCGAAATTAGGACCGTCTCCGGCTTCATTTCCTAAAGACCAAAAGATGATGGAAGGATGATTTTTAAAGTTTTCTACCATTCTTTGATTTCTCTCCAAATGAGCTAATGCATAAGAAGGATTTTTAGCCAAAGTCTTTTCACCATATCCCATTCCGTGGGACTCTATATTGGCTTCACAAACGACATAAATTCCATATTCATCACACAATTCATACCAAAGGGGAGAATCCGGATAATGACAAGTCCTTACCGCATTGAGATTATTTTCCTTCATAATGCGGATATCCTCTATCATCCGGTCTTTTGTCACCCAATAACCACTTAAAGGATCCATTTCATGCCGGTCAGCTCCTTTGAATAAAACGGGTTTCCCATTTATCAGAATTTGTCCGGCTTCCCGGTCTAACTCAATTTTACGGAACCCAACTTTCTGCGGGATAACTTCCAGAACTTTCCCGGACCGGTCTTTTAAAACAGTATTCAAGGTATAAAGTACAGGAGTCTCTGCGGTCCATTTTAAAGGCTCATTTACACGAACGACGGCATTTATCTGTCCTTTGCTATTGGGACGGCCTTTTATCTGTTCCAGCTGTTTTCCCTGAGGATCATATAAGTCGAAGTCCACTTCAAGCGGGGCCTTCCGGTTCAAAGTTGCAGTAATATTCAATTGCCCGTCCTTATAAGCTGCATCCAAATCCGGCACAATGAATAAATCTTCAATATGGACAGGATTACGGGCATATAAATAAACATCCCGGCCGATTCCGGACAGACGCCAAAAATCCTGGTCCTCCAAATAACTCCCATCACACCAGCGATAAACTTGCATCGCAATCAAATTTTCCCCCGGCTTCAGATATTTCGTAATATCAAACTCTGCTGCCATTTTACTGTCTTCACTGTATCCTACAAATTGCCCGTTTACCCATACATATAAATTAGAAGTAGCAGACCCGACATGCAAATATACCTGTTGTCCCTTCCAGTCAGAAGGGAAGACGATCGTTTTCCGATAAGAACCGACATGATTATTTTTAGTTTCTACCATTGGAGGATTTGGACGAAATTGATTGGACCAGGCATAACCCGCATTCCTGTAAATCGGATCTCCGTGTCCGTTTAATTCCCATAAACCAGGAACCGGAAAATCCTCCCAATTTTTGTCTTCGAAATCCGTTTTGTAAAAATTCACTGGCCGGTCAGTCAGATCTTTTACCCAGTTAAATTTCCACTTTCCATTCAAAGACATAAAATTAGATGCCTTTTCCTTCACACCAGCAACAGCACATTTTACACAAGGATATGCAAAATAAGCAGTTCGGGCAGGAACCCGGTTGATCGCATTTACTTCCGGATCAAGCCACTCTTTTTTCTGTGCAAACGTTGTCAATGATAGAATCAGACACAGACCTAAAAATAATTTTTTCATACACAGTTTATTTTAATACAAATTGAAATTAAATTTTAACAAAAGTAATAAATATTACCTTTTTTCAGGAGGAATTATAATTCAAAAGATAGAATAAATCCGTCTATTTTCAAATTCCGCTATTCTTCCGGGGAAGCAGCAATCTTTTCTTTAAAAGTAACGTAAATTAAAAACAATGAAATTAAAATATTTAAAAGTTGAATGTATTTTACCTTTAGTGACGGAAATATATAAATGCTTCTTCCGCTCCTACAGGATTTCTCCAAGGAACACTAATCCCAAAGGAGTTTTTGCCCCTTTTGATTTTTATCGTTAAATATTTTTGTTACTTCTTTACTCCATATAACTGCTATTGTCCCAACAATGGGTACAAAGCTGTTCTTTGGGCAATCCGATAGCTTTAACCAGATCATCCAGACGCTGGAATTGCAAAGAATCCAATTGCAAATGCTGACACATCATTTTTACCATTGCCTTGTATTGGTCCGAATCCGGATCAGTATAAGGTTTCAGTATCTCTTCCGTCAATTCGGAAGTGCCTTCCAAATCCCGGATTACCCGTCTTGCAAATAAATCAAAAGTCGAACGGGAAGTTGAAAAATTTAGAAAACGACACGGATAAATAAGGGGAGGACAAGCAATCCGTATATGCACTTCCTTCACTCCACACTCCCTCAATTTTACTACATTATCTTTTAATTGTGTTCCCCTCACAATAGAATCGTCCAGAAAAACAATCCGCGACCCACGCGTAAAAGCTTCGTTCGGAAGCAACTTCATTTTTGCTACCAGATCCCTCATCGATTGGTTTTGAGGCATAAAACTACGGGGCCAGGTCGGAGTATATTTGACAAATGGCCGTTTATAAGGAATTTCCTTGGCATTTGAATATCCGATTGCATGCCCTACTCCCGAATCCGGAATACCTGCAGCAAAATCAGCTTTCAAATCATCCCGCATTGCCATAGCAGCCCCACAACGATAACGGGCATCTTCGACATTAATACCTTCGTAATAAGCCGAGGGATATCCATAGTAAACCCATAAAAAAGAACAAATCTGCTTCCGGCTCCCCGGAGCAATTATAGAAGTAAAACCATCCTTGGAAACCCGTACCGTCTCCCTTGCTCCCAAATCACGGACGATTGAATACCCTAAATTTGTAAAAGAAGAACTTTCACTGGCAACGACATATCCAAATTCATTTTTGCCAATAACAACAGGAGTACGCCCGAATTTATCACGGGCTGCATAAATACAATTATCCGTCAATACCAAAAAAGAACAAGAACCTTTGATTTTATTATAGACAATTTCAATTCCTTCTTTAAAAGATTCCCCTTTATTTATTAAAATACTTACAATTTCCGTAGGATTGATCGAGGAACCCGATAATTCAGCAAAATGGATTTTTTCATCCAGTAATTCCCGTGCAATCTCTTCTATATTATCAATACGTCCTACCGTAACTACCGAAAACCGACCCAGGTGCGAAGTTACTGTAATCGGTTGCGATTCCATATCACTTATCACCCCTATACCCAAATAAGAATCTTTAAATCTCTCCAACTCCGGCTCAAATTTATTTCTGAAATAAGCACTTTCAATACTATGAATTGACCGGACAAAATCCTGCCCGTTATAAAAAGCCATACCAGCTTTCTTTGTACCGAGGTGAGAATGATAATCTGTTCCGTAAAAAACATCCGCAATACATTCTTTTCGCGATACACAACCAAAAAATCCGCTCATATCTATATTATTAATGATTCCCCGCAAAATTATAAAAATCCACTAGAATAAAAACACCGTTAATTTGAACTTTTAATTTTCTTTTTTAAAATTGTTCTCTATCTTTGTCCTAAGAAGATAAAAGATTTATGAGTATGGTTTTGATGATAGGGACATCTGAAATTGTCATCATTGTTCTGGTGGTATTATTATTTTTTGGCGGTAAAAAAATTCCCGAATTAATGAAAGGCCTGGGGAAAGGCGTCAAAAGTTTTAAGGACGGGATGAATGGTATTGAAGAAGATTTGAAAGGGAATTCTGACAAAGAAAAATAAGCAGCTCAGGATTGTATGGACGATGCAAAAGAAAACAACATGACTTTTTGGGATCATTTGGAAGAGCTCAGAAAGATTATTTTTCGTATTGCTTTGTTCGTAGGTATATTTGCTGTTCTTGCTTTTGTCAATAAAAAAATTCTTTTCGATATTATTTTTGCACCCCACCGTTCCGATTTTATTACTTACCGGGCTTTGTGCCAGTTAGCGGAATGGTCGCATATTTCTTCTCTTTGTCCGGGAGATTTCCATGTAGATTTAATTAGTATCAACTTGTCCTCACAGTTTATTGTCCATATGACAGTCGCATTTTACGCAGGCTTGGTGATCGCTTCCCCTTATATCATATATCAGTTGTTTGGATTTATCAAACCGGCCCTCTATGAAAATGAACGAAAGTATTCCACCCGAGTCCTTATCGCAGCCTTTCTGCTCTTTTTCTGCGGCATATTATTAAATTATTACGCTGTATTTCCTCTCTCTTTTCGCTTCCTGGGAACTTATCAGGTAAGCGAGTTCGTCGAAAATAAAATAACACTGTCTTCTTATATCTCTACATTTACCATGCTGTCTATCGCCATGGGAGCCGTTTTTGAAATACCCATATTAGCCTATTTTATGGCCAAAATCGGCCTGATTAATAGCGGACATCTGAAAAAATTCCGCCGGCACGCTTTTATCGTCATTTTAATTATAGCTGCCATTATCACCCCTGCCGACGTGTTCAGTATGTTTCTACTGGCAATCCCTATGTATATGCTCTATGAATTGAGCATTGTTATTGTAAATAAAGCCATTAAAACGAAAGAAAAGAAACGGATAGAATAAGTTTCACTATTTTTTTTGATTTCCATTCCGTCCCCTTTTGCCTGTATGTTCCGGTAAAATATAAAAAACAAATGTCTTGGTGGTTTTAGATAGCACCTTCCCCCGTCCCCGGGTGCTATTTTTTCGGTTTTTATTCGTATCTTTGACTACAATAAAAGATAATCATGAAAATTATAGGGAATATTATATGGCTCGTATTTGGAGGGATTTTTATCGCTATTGAATATTTTATTTCCAGCATTTTATTATGCCTTACAATTATCGGCATTCCTTTTGGTTTGCAAACGCTGAAGTTAGGTATATTGGCTCTTTGGCCTTTTGGAAGCCAAATTGTTCCAAAAGCAGAAGCACACGGATGTCTTTCCGTTTTTATGAATATTCTCTGGTTTTTTGTAGGAGGGGTCTGGATTTTTTTATCCCACGTTGGCTTTGGAATACTTTTCTGTATTACCATTCTTGGAATTCCTTTCGGACTGCAACATTTTAAGCTGGCTGGACTCGCCCTTACCCCTTTCGGACACGATGTAAAATAAAAATGTCAGTGAAGGATCCTCTGTTCATTTCCCGCTGTCCCTCATGGGACTTTGCCGAAATAATCCTATCTTTGTTCTATATTTAATGTCTGCAAACAATGAAGATGTGTATAGCCGAAAAACCGAGTGTAGCAAGGGAAATTGCCAATGTTTTAGGAGCCACTACACGTCGGAACGGATATCTGGAAGGAAACGGATATTGTGTGACCTGGACATTCGGTCACCTTTGCAGTTTGCAGGAACCACACGAATATACAGAAAAGTGGAAAAACTGGAACTTAACGATTTTACCGATGATTCCTTCCAGGTTCCGTATCAAACTGATCGACGAAGAAGGCATCAAAAAACAATTCGCTATTATAGAAGAATTAGTAGCAAAAGCAGAATTAATCATAAATTGCGGGGATGCAGGACAGGAAGGAGAATTAATTCAACGTTGGGTATTGACGAAAGCGAAATGTCAGGTTCCGGTAAAAAGGCTTTGGATTTCTTCTTTGACAGAAGAAGCCATACGGGAAGGTTTCGAAAATTTAATGGATGCCCACGATTTCGATACTTTATATGCAGCAGGCTCTGCCCGTGCGATTGGCGACTGGTTATTGGGAATGAATGCCACCCGTGCCTACACTTTAAAATACGGGAACGGAAAAAATGTGCTTTCCATCGGAAGAGTACAGACACCAACGCTTGCCTTGGTCGTAGAACGCCAAAAAGCCATCGAAAATTTTAAGCCGGAAACCTATTGGGAGATCCGGACCGATTACCGGGGCGGTCTTTTTTCCTGCCAGCGGGGACGTTTCAATAAAAAAGAAGAGGCTGAAGCCGTTTTACAGCAAATTCTCCCTCTGAATCTCGAAATTATCAGCGTAGAATGCAAAAGGGCAATGGAAAGCCCCCCTAAATTATTTGACCTGACTTTGTTGCAGGTAGAATGTAACCGGAAATATGCTTTTACCGCTGACCATACGCTAAAGATTATCCAATCGTTGTACGAAAAGAAATTGACGACTTATCCCCGCGTAGACACTAATTTTCTTCCCAATGATCAATATACTAAAATTTCGGGAATATTAAAGGGACTTAAACCCTATGAAAACTTGGTGGCACCTCTTCTCAGCGGTACAAAAATTAAAAAGTCACCAAAAGTTTTTAACGATAAAAAAATTACAGACCACCATGCCATCATCCCTACCGGAATATTCAGTTATGATATGACACCGGATGAAAAACGTGTATATGATCTGGTTGCCCGCCGTTTTATTGCTGCCTTTTATCCGGACTGTGAGATTGCCAATACCTCCGTATTGGCTAAAATCGGAGAAGAAAGTTTTAAAGCGACAGGAAAACAAATTATTCAGCCGGCCTGGCGGGTCGTTTTCGGATCGACAACGGATAAACAAAACGAAGAAAACGTATTGCCTGCCTATAAAAAAGGGGAACAAGGTCCCCACACTCCTGAAATGCTGGAAAAGGAAACCCAGCCTCCTAAGTATTATACAGAAGCAGATTTACTCCGGGCAATGGAAACAGCCGGGAAACAAATAGAAGACGAAGAATTACGCGATCTGATGAAAGAAAACGGAATCGGACGTCCCTCCACACGAGCCGGTATTATCGAAACCTTACAAAAAAGGCATTACATCCGGAAAGACAAAAAACGCCTGTTAGCAACCCCTACCGGCGTCGAGCTGATCCAAACCATTCAAAATGAACTCCTGAAATCCGCAGAACTAACCGGACAATGGGAAAGGAAACTCCGTATGATCGAAGACGGGAAATACAATGTAAGCGGATTTATGGAAGAGCTTAAAAATATGGTCAATGAAATCATTCACTTTGTCAAACATTCATCCGCTAAGACAATTACCGTAGAACAAGATAAATCAGATACAAAAGAAAGTGAAAAGAAAAAAAGTACGGCAAAATCTCCCCAAAAATCCCTGCCCTTAACCTGCCCAAAATGCGGAAAAGGTACTATACTAAAAGGAAAAACCGCCTGGGGATGTTCTCTGTATAAGAAATCCTGTGACTTCCTGATCCCAATGGAAATTGAGGGAAAAAAATTAAGTTCCAGGCAAGTTGAAGCACTCATACGGAAAAGAAAGACCGGAACTCTCACGGGCTTTAAGGATGCCTCGGGAAATGCTGAAACGGGAACGCTGAAGTTAGATGCTTTCTGTAAAGTATATTTTGAAAAAAGCCCTAAAAAAGGAGAATCTTAATACTGTTCATATGCTCAACGGATAAAACAAAAGTCAACGTCCGGAAACAGCTTTCTTCCTGATCCGGTCCACCTCTACCGGTTAAGGGAATCCAGGATACCACTCCTCTCTCTTTTGCTGGTTTTACACTATCAATCAATTACGAATGTAACAGGAGCATCTGTTTCCGGACATTGTTTTAAAAAACGGATTTTAATATCCTTTTTCCTGCAGTTTAGCCTGGATTTTCTGACCTAATTTCATGCCCCATTGCTGACCGGCCTGCATACTTTCCATATTGATATTCGGAGCAGATGTACCCAGTTTTTTACCTGCCGGAGTCTGATAAAATTTAATGATTTCTTCCAGATCTTCCTGTGTTAAATATTTCTGGTAAATCGGCGCCAGCATATCCACTAAATCGGTATAAGCCGTTTTAGACATCTCATTTTCCATTTCATCCCAGAATTCACCCGGCACCTGCGGCATCTGTTGTCTCATCATTCCGATCATCTGAGGTACCACCATTTCGAAAGTCTTATCACTACCAGAAACGATCAGCATCTCTTTTAACGTAGTCTTATAATCCTTCGGTTCAGAACATTTGATTCCTAAAGTTACTCCCAGAATCAAGATCATACATACTAAAATTTTTTTCATACTCTTTTTTATTAATATTTATAATGTCCGGATTTTATTGCCGGTTTTAAAAACTAAACTGGATACGTCCCTGAATAAAATCGAATTTTTCTTTTCCGTAAACAGCATAAGAATCTGTCCACATATGAGTATAATTCACCTTCACACCAATATATTTATTTATAAAGTAATTCACTCCCAACGTAATATCCTGTTCTTTTCCTCCCATAATATGTGCTTCCCTGTCGTTCATATCCGTTACATTATAACGGAACAACAGCTCTAAATTTCTGGGATCAGGATTAGAAACCCATCCCTGGGAACGATTGTATTTATATTGTTTATTTCCCAGCAACAAACATCCCGACTGTACATACACCCCTTTACCGGTATAATTTTCTTTTCCGATACGATTGATATGAACAGCCAGGCATTCACTTTGAAGATAAATCCCTCTGTAAAATAAAATGATATCTGCACCGAACCGCCACTGATTGATCATATCCGTCACTTTAGCCTGTACAAACACATTTTCGTTTTTATTCAGGACATCTGTAGGAGCACCTCCTTTAAAAATGACTTCCTCTCTTTCCGCCTCGTCATGTTCACTATACCTTACCCCAAAACCCAAATGGACCAGCTTTTCTTCATCGTACACCGGACGACCGATAAGCTGAGCAGCAATTACATAACCTTCATCCAGGCTTTTGGTATTGTCAATATCTCCGTCACTGAAAAAACCGGCTGCCGCCGTCATCACATGACTATTATAAATATAACTGAATCCTACTTTCCGTTTATCTCCCAAAACAGCATCGGTCACCGCCATCGTCATTAACCGGAAATTTAAAGTCCCCAGCCGGTAATCCAATCCCAGATGTTCAAAATAATGACCGATTTTTATCATATGATCCCGTTTCCGGTAAGCAATGTAAATATCCTTCAGCGATACCTTGCTGTCCTTATATCCCAACTCGACTTTTCCTTCCCAATTTTTCAAAAAACGGATGCTGGTCCCCAGACGCACATCCGAAATAACCATACCATTCCCTAAACGGGCGGAATCACTGAAAAATACACCTCCGTCAAATAAAGCTCTTCCGATCAGTTTCCATTCAAAATCCTCCGTAGACGACTTTACAAAAGCCTGCGCCTTCATTTTCAAAGGAAATGAAAAAAGAATTAAAACTAGAAAAAGTAGTACATTTCTCTTCATCATAATGACATCGTCCGCCTTTAGAAATTTATGATTCGCCTTAAATATAGCTATTAGCCTTTTCTACAGCTTCCTGAATATTACTGCAAATATTTTCTTTACCGATTTTATATGCTAAACCGGATTTTTCCAATACCTTCCGCACGGATTCATTTACTCCGGAAAGTACAACGCGTATTTTTTCCTTTTCTGACAAACGATAAAGACTTTCCAAATTATGCAAACCCGTCGTATCCATAAAAGGCACCTTACGCATTCGAATAATACGGACCTGAGGGCGATCCCCCAACACCTTCATACACTCATCGAACTTATTGGCAATACCGAAAAAGAAAGGACCGTCGATTTCATATACTTCCACTCCCTTTTTTAAATTCAGCTTTTCTTCTTCGTGATAAATTTCGCTTTCCGAAGAAAGATCCACCTCATCTTTTACGACAGACACCTTTGTCACTTCACTCATGCGCTTCATAAATAAAAGCATAGCCAATAAAAGCCCGATCTCAATGGCTATTGTCAGATCAAATATCACCGTCAATAAAAAAGTTGTCAAAAGCACAGCCACATCCGAGCGGGAATTCCGAAGCAAAGAACGAAAAGTCCGCCACTCACTCATATTATAGGCAACAATTACCAGTACTCCAGCCAGACAAGCCATCGGTATATGCTGGGTAAGAGGTCCTAAAAATAATAAGATCAGCAATAATACGACCGCATGAATAATTCCCGCTACCGGACTACGCCCGCCATTGTTAATATTCGTCATGGTACGGGCAATAGCTCCCGTCGCCGGAATTCCACCAAAAAAAGGCACAACCATATTAGCTACCCCTTGTGCCATTAATTCTGTATTGGAATTATGCTTATCTCCCGTCACTCCATCTGCCACTGTTGCCGAAAGCAAAGACTCTATAGCTCCCAGAATGGCAATTGTAAAGGCTGCCGGAAATAAGAAGTGAATCGTCTCCATATTCAAGGCAAGCATACTGGGCTCAGGCAAAGCCGCTTTTAGCTGAAAACGATCCCCGATTGTCTCAATCCCTGTAATTCCCAAATAATTTTTTAAAATATATACGATTCCCGTCATTACAACAATCGCAACTAAAGACCCTGGTATTTTTTTTAAAAATTTCGGTGTAAATACGATTAATACAATACTGGCTATCCCTACCACAGCCGATGCTCCATGTATACTTCCCGCACTCCGGAAATAAGCTCCCCATTTAGGCAGAAAATCAGCAGGCATCTCCGTCATCTGCATTCCGAATAAATCTTTTATCTGAGTCGTAAAAATAGTCAAAGCTATTCCGCTTGTAAATCCGACAATAATGGGATAAGGAATAAAACGGATAACGGTCCCCAATTTCAATAGCCCCATTAATAATAAAAATATACCGGCCAATACAGTAGCAATAGCTAATCCTTCCATTCCGAATTCACTTATAATGCCATATACTACAATAATAAATGCCCCGGTAGGACCTCCAATCTGTACATTACTTCCCCCCAACAAAGAAATGATAAAACCAGCCATAATAGCCGTAATCAAACCCTGTTCCGGACTAACACCAGAAGCAATTCCAAAGGCAATAGCCAAAGGGAGCGCGACAATGCCGACAATAATACCGGCCATTAAATCGGAGAAAAATTTTTCTTTCGAATAATTCTTCAAACTTGTAAATAACTTAGGCTGAAAGTCCAGTCTTTTTTTCATACCAAAATTTCAATATTTAGCACGTTTTTTCCTATCTGTCAGAATAAGTCACAAAAATAGTTAAAAAATACTTAAATAAAGTCATTTATACCTTAAAAAATTGCGTTCCTCTCTTTACGTACTCAAAGCAAGCCCCGGACCGCTATTTTCTATAAATTCTCACTCCTTTTTTCCCCGTAAAATTCAGTTTTTTATATTTCTTTGCCCTTCTCTTCAATATGTTCATTACCTTTGTCCGAAAATGAAACTCATGGACTTATCTATTATAGAGAACACAATAAAAGCTTTGAAAAATAATAATTTTGAAGTTTTTCCGGCCGCTAATACTGAAGAAGCCCGGGCTATTTTTTTCAAAGAAATATTTACAGTATTACAACCTGCTACAGTGAGCTGGGGCGATTCCCAAACGCTGGAATCTACCCGTATTCTCTCCGAATTGGAAAAAAATCCGGAAGTGACCTTAATCCGGACATTCGGAGCAGGAATGAGCCGTACCCAGAAAATATATTGGCGCCGTCAGGCTCTCCTCTCAGATCTGTTCCTCGCCGGCACGAATGCCATTACTCAGAAAGGGCAGTTAGTCAATCTGGATATGATGGGCAACCGAGTCGGAGGCATTACTTTCGGTCCTGAACATGTCGTGCTTTTCATCGGGATAAATAAGATCGTCCCGGATTTGGAAACAGCTATGCAACGCATTCGTACCTGGACGGCCCCTCAGAATATATTGCGTCACGAAGGATTCAATACTCCCTGCCGGAAAACCGGAACCTGCATGGATTGCCGCAGTCCCCACCGCATCTGCAATACATGGACAATTACTGAAAAATCCTGGCCTGCAGGAAGAATAAATATTATTTTGATTAAAGAAGAATCAGGAATATAAGAAAAATTAAATCCATTAAAAATGTTTCTCTTCCCCATCGAAAGAACCGAATGACTGCAGGAAAATCCATATGAAGACGACCCGAGGAGTATTTGACAAGCCTAAAGAACTGACTGACCGTATTCTGGTTTCTTTAAAGTCCCGCAATTTCAGGCTTTATTTCGGAGGAATGTGCATTTCTTTAGTTGGCACCTGGATGCAACAACTTGCCATGAGTTGGATGGCCTATAAACTGACAGGCTCTGTTCTCTTTTTAGCGGGTATTTCGTTTATGGCTCAAATTCCAATACTCCTGATTACCCCTTTTGCCAGTGTCTTTGCCGATCGCTTCAACAGGCATCATATTTTACTTCTCACTCAATCTCTATCCGCTGTACAAGCTTTACTTCTGGCTTGGTTAACTTTTAACGGAACAATTGAAATCTGGCATCTCATGGCGCTCAGTCTGTTTTTGGGGGTAATCAACGCTTTGGATAATCCTACCCGTCAGGCTTTTTATCCCGGCCTGGTTGCACCTGAGCATTTAAATAATGCCATCGCTCTTAATTCTACGGTCATCAATGGTTCCCGTCTTGTCGGACCGGCTATCGGAGGTATTGTCATCGGTTTTGGCGGAGAAATGTTTTGTTTTTTACTGAATGGGTTAAGTTACCTGGGAGTAATCATAGCTTTATTAAGAATGCATTTGCCCATACAGCATTCCCGGAAAACCCGACTCACTGTTTTTACCGACTTAAATGAAGGTTTTTGTTACGTGGCTACCCAGCTTCCGATTCGTTCTCTTTTATTATTGATGGCCATTGTCAGCTTCTTCGGCCTGCCACTTGTTACTTTTATTCCGGCCTATGTCAACGATATCCTAAACGGAGAAAGCAAAATGCTGGGGTACTTATTGTCCTGTATCGGGTTGGGTTCCTTAACAGCCGCCATCACACTGGCTGCCCGTAAAACGATTGCCGGATTAGAAAGGCTGATTACCATCAACACATTCCTACTAGGCGCGTCTTTAAGTTCATTGGCCTTTATCCACACGCCATTTTTAGCTGCCGCCATACTTATATCCGCCGGATTCTCTATTATTATGACAGTGGCTTCCATCAACAGCCTTTTACAAGCATTGGCTGAAGAAGATAAACGTGGACGGGTAATGGGTTATCTGGCTATGACGTTTACCGGTATATCTCCTCTGGGAGGTATACTGTTAGGTTATCTGGAAAAATACGCCGGTTTACCGGTTATTATACTTCTTTCAGGCATGACATGTACTCTCGCAGGAGCCACATTTGAATATTACCGACCTCTTATTTACAAATACAGTCGTCCCATTCTTTTGCGAAAAGGGATTATAAAATAACGGCCAATCAAATCACATTCTTTTCCTTTAACTTCAGATAAGCATTTATAACGCCCACGGATAAGTCTTCCGGCCGGCTCAACAATGCCAGAATACCTTGCTGACGCAAGGTCCGTACAATACGCTGCTTTTCTGCCATGAATTCCATTGCTATTGTTTGAAAATAAATATCGTATACGCTTTTATTGGCGTTTTCCATAACTTCCCGTATTTCTGAATTCTCAAATAACACCACTAAAAGCAGATGTTTTTGTGTCAATCTGTGCAGTACAGGTAATTGTCTTTCCAATGCAGCCATACTTTCGAAATTTGTAAATAAAATCAATAAACTACGGGTCTGTACCGAGCGGTTAACAGCAACATACATCTGTTCAAAATCCGATTCCAGAAAATAAGTCTGCTGCTTATAAAGAGCCTCATTAATCTGTCTCAACTGTCCGCCCCGGTTATCGGATTTTATAAAAACATCGGACGTATTTGAAAATGTATATAAACCGGCCCGGTCCCCTTTTTTCAAAATCACATCCGACAAAGCCAGGACCGCATTTATTGCATAATCCAACATTGTCATCTCCCGGAAAGGGAATTGCATCGTACGGCCTTTATCCAATAAGCAATAAATAGATTGAGCCCTCTCATCCGTATAAGAATTGACCATTAAACGGTTACACTTTGCCGTAGCTTTCCAATTGACCCGGCGGGGATCATCTCCCCATACATAGGGTTTTATCTGATCAAAAGAAGTACTGATCCCTACGAAACGGACTTGTTTATCTCCTGCATTTTGGCGGGCACCCATAGCCCTTAATTCATACTTTCTCATTTCAGCAAAAGCCGGATAAACAGCAACTTTAGCTTCCTCTCCCAAAGAAAAACGACGTTCAACCAATCCCCAAACAGTAGAAACAAATACGCGAATCCTGCCAAATTCATATTCTCCCCTCCTTACCGGATGGAGACGGTAACACAGAATTTGCTTTTCCTCACTTTCCAATTTACATTTTTGCGTTAAAGTGCGTATCTGAAAAGGAAATGGAATCTCATCCATTACCCGTAAATATACCGTCCACCGGTACTTGTTCTGTAAGACAATTTTCACCTGATTATCTTCCCCGTTAGAAAATTTATCAGCCATTTCTCTGCTTCCGCATACACTCCCTCTTGCCGTAAATAATAGTAAAATATCCATTACAGTCCATATCCCCAACGCCCCTATTAATCCTAAAACACCCCAGTAAAGAACAGGGAAAACAAAAGCCATAACCAAAGCCAGTACCCCAAGTATACATAAGGCAAAAAAACGCGGCGGTAAATATAACTCCCGAAATAATTTCACTTTCTACAGAATTTGAATAATATCCTCTTTTCGTACCCGGGATTTTAACGGGGCACTTCTACTTTAGCGACCAACTGAGTAATAACCTGATCCACAGAAACCCCTTCCAGTTCTCTTTCTGCCGACAATTGTATTCTATGCCGGAAAACAGGTAAGGCCAGGTGTATAATATCTTCCGGAATTACGAAATCTCTCCCCTGCAATGCAGCATAAGCCTTTGCCCCTTTCATCAATGCTATCGAAGCCCGCGGAGAGGCACCCAAATAAAGCCATCCATTTTCCCGGGTCATCCGCACTAACTGAACGATATACGCTTTAATCTTTTCATCTACCCGGACGTGCATTACCTGTTCTCTCAATGTTTTTAAATCCTCAGCCCCCAATACAGGAACCCATTTTTCCCAATTTACAATATTCCCCGAATCGTGCAAACGAAGTATCTGCAACTCTTCTTCAAAAGCAGGATATCCAACGGAAATCTTAAAAATAAAGCGGTCCAGTTGTGCCTCCGGCAAACGATAGGTACCTTCATGCTCTATCGGATTCTGAGTCGCCATAACCAGAAAAGGATAATCCATCTTATACTCCTTCCCGTCATTTGTCACCTGCCTCTCCTCCATCACTTCAAACAATGCCGCCTGTGTCTTTGCCGGAGAACGATTGATTTCATCCACCAATAATATATTCGTAAAAACAGGACCTTTCCGGTATTCGAATTGTCCGGTTGAAGGCATGAACACTGAAGTTCCCAAAACATCACTTGGCATCAAATCGGGCGTAAACTGGATACGGCAAAAATCCGCATCAATTAAACGGGACAATACTTTAGCCATCAATGTTTTTGCTACACCGGGTACCCCTTCCACCAACACATGCCCATCCGCTAATATCGCCGTCAAGAGTAAGTCAACCCACTCCTGCTGACCGACAATTACTTTTGCGATTTCTCCCCGCAATGAATCCAGTTTATTCTTTGAAAGAGTAAAATCGATACGGGATTCAAAATTTATGTTTATTTCCTCCTGCTCAGTTTTCATATTTTATTTTTTTCATTAAATAATTCCAATAATTGTATTAATTTTTTTAATCCGGGCTCATTTATATGTTCCGTTTTACGGATAGTGATAATCAACCGAATCAGTTTTTCAACCTTTTCTTCCTCTATACCGGATCGTTGGGCAAGGTCCGAAATAAAAGACCCATCCAATTTTCCTGTATCCAGTTTATATTTTACAGTTGTTTCATTCAGAAAAAAATTAATTCGTTTCAAAGCTATCCGGTAATGATCCTGCTGTTTGTAATACAACGAACTGACAGCTGCAATAAACTCCAATGACTTATTTTCGGGAGGTTCAATTACAGGCATCGCCCGCTGTTCCCGTTTACAACGGAACAAAACGTATAAGATTCCACATACTACTATCAAATACAAAGCTCCTTTTAAGGCAGGGTAACGGATTATTACCCGGAACGGACTTTCGCCTCCTTCCGGTCCGGCAATTTTATACTCATCCCATATCACATTTACCCGGGCAGGTAAAACCGACAATGCCTTATAATAATATTCCCCCTGCTCTGCTTCCAGAACATGGTAATTCGTAAAAGCATGAGGATTTAAGTTAAGAAATATCTGTCCCCTTCCATAATTCAATTGGACAAAATCAGGACGCTTTTTTTTCGTTACAGTCCCCCATACTTTTCCTTCGAAGTCCTCTTGTAACTCAAAATAAGCGACAAAACGTTTTCGGAATAAATACTGCTGACCGGCTGTATCCACCTTTAACTGATGTTTCTGTTCCTCATAATCACCTTCCAGTTTTAAATGGAATAAGGAGAGTAAAGTATCGGGCATCTGTAATGCAGCAATAAATAAATAATTCCCCTTTTCCACAAAGTTCAGTAAATCTTCCATTTCCGCCGGATCCGTTTGAAATCCGTAATCGATAAATACATAAGCCGAAGGATAAAGGGTATCTTTACGCCGGAGCCGCTCAGTTACCGGCCTACGCGAAATCTCAACCTTTCCTTCCGGAAAAAGATAAGGTAAACTTTTACCGGCAATGTATGTTCCAAACGGTATTTTATCGTTTACCGAAAAAGTCTCTGTCCAATCAACAGTGGCCGGCCGGTTTGTTTCATACCAAACATAAAACAACACTATACCGGTCATCATAAAAAGGTAGATGTAAATTTTCAATTTCATTCCTCTATCTCCTTTTCAAACCCTAGGAAACAATCACGTATCTGTGGGTAAACTTTCTCATCGATTTCAAAATCCCCATAACAAACACAATCAAAAACAGTAGAAAGACGCTGGAAAGCCTTTTTTTTTTCCAAGGGAATCTCCCTGAGATACAAAGCATTTGTCTTGCATAAATCCCAATGTATCAGTCCTTTTTCATTCAATAAAAACAATACATTTAAATAATGAATTCTTACAGCACTTTTATAATTCCCTGTTTTTAAAGCTTCCTCCAACCGTCTCCGGAATCTGTCCGGATCGGAAAATAAAGCAGTATCTAAAGTTTCTTCTTTAAATTTTTTCTCTTTTTGTCCCCATGGAGATATTACGCCTGCTTTCACCATAAGGTATAAAGCATAAATAAGACAGCTAACAACCAGCATTTTCAACAAGAATCCCAAAACATCTGCCGTAGTTTCAGCCGGTAGCCCACCGAAAAGATCCGCCAGCCAACGTATCATACGCTTTCCCCAAGGATTATCTTCCACAATTTCCGTATAATTAAATGCCGGCTCAGCACGGAATTTTTCAACAAAAGCATTTCCCGGCGAACGTATTTCATAGAGAGAATCCCTCGCCGGTCCGCCAAATAAAGGGAGCATGATGCAACAGAAAATAAACGTCCAACTCCCGTATCGGAAAGTCATTTTTAAACTTTTCCTAAATTGTATTTTCACCGATACTATTGATTTTTTTATATAAAGTATAATGTTCCCGTCCTTCTATAATACTGAAAAATTTGAAACCCATCCCAATAAAATAAATGGTATACAGAAAATTTTGTCCCAACGACGCCAATAACAAAAGCATAGAAGCGATATAATTATTTTCCGGATTGCCGGTCATCAAACCGGGTATATACAAAATCCAGGTGGGTATCAAAAAAATATAAGACATAAAACTTATAATCAGATAGAGGACAATTCCGAATCCGAAAGTACTCCACCATTCTCCACGGATAAAAGAAAATGAAAAACCCTCTTTCATTTTCCTATCCGTAATTACAATCAAATAAGCTCCAAAAGTCAGGGCTGTAAAAAAATAAATCCCGGGTATAATGAGAAATAAAAAGGCAATCAAACTGATACACAGATAACCAATTCCCCATATCCCCAGAAGAACCCCTTTGCGTCTCATAACAAACCATACTTCCCGGGGCTTTACCGGTGAAGTGTCGCCTGCCTCATATTTATCCTGATATACCCGTATATAAGATAAAGTTTCCAACATCAACCCATAAATTACAATGAGATTAAAAAAATAAGTCCAGAAGAATTGTCCTCTAAAACGAAGGATATCTGTTGAGTATTGTTCTCCTGTATTAAGTATAAAATCCTGTAAAAAGGCACTCTTAAATAAAACATCCACAATCAGAACAGGCAATACCAGATAACAGAAACAACGTAAAAACGGCTTAAATTCTTGTTTGATAAACACAAATGTATCCGTTAACAAATCTCCGAAACTCCGTCTTTGACACAAATCAATTTTTTCCATTCTTCCTTTTATTTACTAAAACCGGATAAAATCCGAAGTAAGTCAAAATACCCGCAAACGACACCACGACACAACACAACCCCACAACCGGATAACGGTCTGCATAGCGGGTTATAAAACTCTCTATACTTCCGGCTAAGATAAAGAAGGGAATCAATCCTACTACTATTTTAATTCCCTTTAAAGCTCCCTTTTTAAACGACTGAATACGGGTATATGTACCGGGGAATAAAAAACTATTTCCGATCACTACTCCTGCACCTCCGGCAATTACAATGGAAGTAATCTCAAATGTTCCATGTGCCCATAGGGATAAAGCTGAATGTATAAACAAGCCCTGAGCATAAAAAAAATATTGAAAGGCCCCCAGCATCACGCCATTGGAAAACAAAATCCACAAAGCCCCTACTGAAAAAATACTCCGAATACAAAGGCAACAAAAGACACTCGTATATTATTCAGCGTAATTCCCCAAAACATCTCCCATTCGTTACCAGAATTATACACCCCCCTAGGAACTCCTTCTGCAATATTGTGCAAAGTCTGATTTACATAAGCATCCCCTAAAATTAAACGTACAAAAGTTCCCTCATGTGCTGCAGAAAACCATCCCAAGATACAGGAAACAATAAAAAACAATAATACAAAAAACATTGTTTTTCTTTCCTGAAACAGTAAAAGAGGAAAATCTTCTTTCCAAAAAGAAAAGAGTCCCTTTCTTCTTTCCGAACGATAACGATAAATTTTTGTCTGAAAATGAATCATGAGCTGATTCAGGTATTTTTCTGTAGCACTTCCCGGATAGAACGTCCGGGCATAAGAAAGATCATCAGACAATTCAATAAAATCGGAAGCCAGTTTATCCGTGCGTTCCTGTCTTCTTTTTTCAATCTCCTTCCACCTTTGCTTATTTTTAGCTATAAATTTTGCTTCTTTCATAGGACGAAAAAGAGTTAGCCACTCATTCTTTTACCACGGATAAATGTAATTTTAATAACAAAAATAGATTTTTTTATCAAAAAAGCATATGTTTGCACGATACAATTCTGTTTCCGATGAAAATATCCGTCAATACTGTTCAAAATGTCAATATCGACTACGAAATGGCAGGTGTAGGTCCCCGAATTTTAGCTACTCTTCTGGATTTTCTCATTCTGGGTTCTACAGGTCTTTTGTTCCTCCTGTTAGGCAGTATGGGCGTAGGCATCAGCCAAGGCAGTACAGGCAGCATTGTTTTTATCATTATTCTGCTCAGTATCCTCCCTTTATACCACCTGCTCTGTGAATTATTTTTTAACGGGAAAAGCGTCGGAAAAATGGCCCTAGGATTACAAGTTGTTCGTTTAGACGGTAAAAAAGTAAACTTTTGGGATTATATGTTGCGTTGGGTTTTCCGTTTAATCGACATTACCCTCACCAGCGGTACACTTGCCATCATTTCAATTGTAGTGACCCGCCGCATGCAAAGGATAGGGGACCTGGCTGCCGGAACAACAGTCATCCGCCAAAAAACGCCTGTTCGCTTACAAGATTTAACCCAACATGTAATGCCTGCCGGATACACCGTCATTTTTCCCCAGGTCAGTTTACTGTCCGACCGGGACATCCGAATCGTAAACGAAGTAATCACAGAAGTAAATCGCAGCCTGGACTTTAAACTTTTAGATCCTTTAGCTAAAAAAATAAAAGAAGTTACCGGTATTTCCACTGATATGGATAATCAAACTTTTATAAAAACTATCTTAAAAGACTATTTTCATCTGGCTCAGAAATAAACAATCAGTATTCAAAAATTTTCCGGAAAGCTTTTACCTTATTCCTTCGTTTTGTTTACAATCTTTAATTAATCCAAAGTTAATCCTCTTTCCTTTTTAACAAATAATAAGGCTTTAGAATTGCCCGATGTTCTGCTAATCTCTAATTTTATACGACTAAACGAAACAAAAACGAATTATGAAAACAGTATTACACAAAGCAGAGAGCCGGGGACATTTCAATCACGGTTGGTTACGCACTTCCCACACCTTCAGCTTTGCTGATTATTATGATCCGCAACGCATTAATTTCGGAGCCTTACGAGTATTAAATGACGATTCTATCGATCCCGGCACAGGATTCGACATGCATCCTCACCGGAATATGGAGATTATATCCATACCGCTCAGCGGTGCATTAAAACACCGGGACAATATGGGAAATACCACTGTACTTCATCAGGGAGAAATTCAGGTAATGAGTGCCGGTACAGGGGTTCTCCACAGTGAATACAACGCCAGCAATGAAAAAAATACCGATTTTTTACAAATTTGGGTCATTCCCGACAGAATGAACGTGGCTCCGCGCTATGAAACCGCCCGGATTAATGATATCATCCGGCGAAATGAAATTACAGAAATTGTATCTCCCTATCCAGGAAAAGAAAAAGGATTATGGATTTACCAGCAAGCCTGGTTTTCAATCGGAGAACTCACAAAAGATACCCGTCACACTTATCATTTTAAGTCATCCCATAGTTTTGGTGTATATGTTTTCGTCATAGAAGGTTCCGTTTTTGTGGAAGGTTCTCATTTAGGCAGAAGGGACGGACAAGGTATATATGATACACTCTCCTTTGGCATTGAAGTAAAAGAAAATGCAAAAGTTCTCTTTATTGAAGTACCTACTGTACAGTAAACACATCTATATCCAAAAAGGGGTTATCGTTGCCGGTAACCCCTTTTTATCTCCTTTCTATCGGAAACTATTTTTTAGCTAACTGAAGTAAGATCTCCAGTACCTGAATAGCACTTTTAGAAACTTTCGTTCCGGGTCCGAATACGGCAATAGCCCCGGCATCGAATAAGAATTGATAGTCCTGATGAGGTATAACTCCTCCTACATACACGAGAATATCTTCCCGTCCCAATTTTTTCAATTCCTCAATAACAGCCGGTACCAATGTCTTATGTCCGGCAGCCAAAGAAGAAACTCCGATAACATGTACATCATTTTCTACAGCTTGTTTAGCCGTTTCTGCCGGAGTTTGGAACAAAGGTCCCATATCGACGTCAAAGCCCATATCGGCATACCCTGTCGCTACAACTTTCGCACCCCGGTCGTGACCATCCTGTCCCATCTTAGCAATCATAATACGCGGGCGACGACCTGTCAATTCTGCAAATTCGTCGGCCATTTCCTTTGCTTTTTTGAAGTCTGCATCTTCGTTAGCAACACTTGAATATACTCCGCTCACAGTTCTGATTACAGCTTTATAACGTCCAACAACTTTTTCACATGCATAAGAGATTTCTCCCAGAGAAGCCCGCTTTTTAGCAGCATCTACAGCTAATTCCAACAAATTCCCTTCTCCTGTTTCAACACATTTTGTTATAGCATCTAAAGCAGCTTCTACTTCAGCCTGATTGCGGTTAGCTTTTAATTCTTTCAAACGGGCAATCTGAGCTTCCCGTACAGCGGTATTGTCAATTTCCAGAATATCAATCGGATCTTCTTTATCCAAACGATATTTATTCGTACCGACGATGGTCTGTTCCCCACTGTCAATCCGGGCCTGTGTACGAGCTGCAGCTTCTTCTATACGTAATTTCGGAATTCCCGATTCAATTGCTTTGGCCATACCACCTAATCTTTCAATTTCCTGGATGTGTTCCCAAGCTTTATGTACTAAGTCATTCGTCAGATTTTCTACATAATAAGAACCGGCCCATGGGTCGATTGCTTTACAAATTGTCGACTCTTCCTGAATATAGATCTGTGTATTACGGGCAATACGTGCAGAGAAATCCGTAGGTAAAGCAATTGCTTCGTCCAAAGCATTGGTATGCAAACTCTGGGTATGTCCCAAAGCAGCTCCCATAGCCTCTATACAGGTACGTCCCACATTATTGAACGGATCCTGTTCCGTCAAAGACCAACCTGATGTCTGGGAATGGGTACGTAAAGCCAAAGATTTCGGATTCTTCGGATTAAACTGTTTTACGATTTTAGCCCACAACAGTCTTCCCGCTCTCATCTTAGCGATTTCCATAAAATGGTTCATCCCAATCGCCCAGAAGAATGACAGACGAGGAGCGAAGGCATCGATATCCATACCAGCATTTACTCCTGCCCGCAAATATTCCAGGCCGTCTGCCAAGGTGTATGCCAATTCAATATCTGCCGTTGCTCCAGCTTCCTGCATATGATAACCGGAAATGGAAATGGAATTGAATTTTGGCATATTTTTGGAAGTATACTCAAAAATATCAGCAATAATTTTCATTGAAAATTTAGGCGGATAAATATAAGTATTCCGCACCATGAATTCTTTCAAAATATCATTCTGAATCGTTCCTGATAATTGATCCAAAGTAGCCCCCTGCTCTAAACCCGCTACTATATAAAAAGCCAACACGGGCAATACAGCCCCGTTCATTGTCATTGAAACAGACATCTTATCCAATGGAATCTGATCAAACAATATCTTCATATCCAGGATAGAATCCACTGCTACACCGGCTTTCCCGACATCACCGATAACACGCGGATGGTCGGAATCGTAACCCCGGTGTGTAGCCAGGTCAAACGCTACTGACAACCCCTTTTGCCCCGCAGCCAGATTCCGGCGATAAAATGCATTGGATTCTTCAGCAGTAGAGAATCCTGCATACTGACGGATCGTCCAGGGACGTAAAGGATACATGGCTGAATACGGTCCACGTAAATAGGGAGGAATACCGGAAACATAATCCAGATGCTCCATTCCTTTCAAATCTTCAGCCGTATATACCGGCTTAACGGGTATCAATTCTGGCGTCGTCCAATTTTTGGCGATATGATTGGCTTTTTCCCATTCTTCAGCTGAAAGGGTAGTCTTTTGAGCCGTCTTAATATCTATATTTTTAAAATTCGGTTTCATACTTTTTAAATCTAAAGAGTGATAACGTACAGAGGAACAAAATTCTCTTCATCCTCTTTCCCTACTCATTAATTATTAAATACCTAACTTTTGTTGATAGCCTTTCAGTTCTTCCAATACATTATTCTTAACATGTATATAATTGGTCAATCCTTTAGCTTCCAATTCAGGACGGCTTTCCGGATTACCGGCTACAACAAGAATTGCCTTATCTTTCAGCTTCTCAAATGCTTCAGGAGCAAATCCGGCGTACTCATCATCAGAACTACAAAGTACTACAATAGCAGCTTTATTGTTTAAACAAGCCTGAACTCCTTCATCAACAGTCTTAAATCCATTATTATCAACTACCTGGAATCCGGCACAAGCGAAGAAGTTACAAGCAAATTGAGCTCTTGCCTTACGCATAGCCAGATTTCCCATGGGGAACATATATACGACCGGACGGCCATTCTTAGCAGCGAACATATCTGTCTTCAGCCGCAATGCTTCAAATGCTTGAGTACCCCGGTATGGCTTAAGTGTCTCCACTGTAGCTCCTTCTGCAGTATGATCTTCCGGCTCTAAAACACAAGAACAAATAGCTTTTTCTATCTTTTCATTGAAATTCGGGAATTGGTTCGTACCTACGAAATTCTCTTTCCGCTGGGCAATTGCTAAATCCCGGGCTTGTGCAGTAGCCTTGACAGCAGCCTGGATGAAACCTTTCTTAAACGCCTCAATATAGCCACCTTCATCCTGTACTTGTAAAAACAATTTCCAGGCAGCCTCTGCAATGTATTCTGTCAATTCTTCAATATAATAGGAACCTCCCGCTACATCCACAATACGGGCAAAATGCGATTCTTCCTTCAACAATAATTGCTGGTTACGGGCAACACGTTCTCCCAATTCAGAAGGCTCGCATTCATATATATAATCATAAGGATGTACTGTAAAAGAATCTACCCCCCCTAATACGGCAGACATCGTTTCTGTCTGAGTCCGTAACATATTCACGTTCGGATCATATACAGTCTTATTCCATTCAGAAGTCTCCGCATGTATATTCATCTTACACATACTGTCACAACAAGGATTGTATGCTTTTACAATATGTGCCCACAGATAACGGGCTGCACGCAGTTTAGCAATCTCCATAAAATATTTAGACCCTGTAGCAAAATGGAAGCGAATCCGGGGTGCCACCTCATTTACGCTCATTCCGGCTTCTGTCAGCTTGTCCAAATACTCCACTCCCGCAGCTAAACTAAAACCTAACTCCTGTACAATAGAAGCTCCGGAATTATTGAAAACATATCCTCCGACTTCTATAGTTTTGAAGTTCTTATAAGCCGCCATTTTTTTGGTATTTTCCAGAGGGGCTCCGAAAGGATTCTCACAACAAATTTTACCTTTCAAAGTTAAATTCGTTAACGGATCAATATTTATACCTCCGTATATCTTTTCCGGATCAATTCCTCTTTCCTCCACTACTGCCATAAATGCATCTAGTAAAGAGCATTTTTTGCACTCACATACAAAATTGATTTCTACACATTCCAAACAGATATCTTTCAATAAAGCCGCCATATCAGCTTTTGAAAATTCACGGCATCCCGTAAAAATAAATCCTAACGAATTTACTCCCCTGTTTAATACATCTAATGCTTTTTTATTGGCTTCGGCAACGTCTTCTACCCGGATATTCTGACGCACATACCAATCATTATTATCCTTTTTATTGCCTCTTACAAACGGAAACTCTCCCGGGAAACAATCGAGATTCTTGAGGTCTTTCATGTTTTCTAACCGATACATCGGCTGAACACTGAAACCTTCATTGGTTCTCCATACGAGCTTTTTACTAAAATCGGCCCCTTTCAGGTCGACAGTAACTTTGTCCACCCACTCCTGCATAGTGTTAGGCGCAAACTCACTGAAAAGCTTCTGATTTACATTTTCTGCCATAATTTATATATTTAACTGTAACTGTTTATTGTAAAAAACGAACAAATTTAAGCCTTTTAAAGGATTAAAAAAATTATTTAGCGCCTTTTTTCCCTATTTACAACGTTTGATCTCCGCTTTCAATATTTTACATTTCAGACAGATAAGCAATACACCCACCGGAATCTTCCCCTAAAGCATTTTACAGGCACATTTTAAATAAAAAGAGCTGCCCGGAGACAGCCCTTTTAGGTAGATCAATATGAATTGACTTTTGATTTTAAATCTATTGAATAACAAAAATTAATTTTTCCGTATTATACCCCCTTTGCCGAATTCTCGTCAATAAATCAGTCATTAAATCCGCACTTAACTCTTTTGTACGGCTCAATATCCATAAATACTTATCACTCGAACTCCCAACAATGGCATAAGAATAGTTTTCCTGATCCAATTCCATAACATAATAATCACTATAAATTAACGGGAAAAAAGAGACCTTCAATTTCCCGGGTTGTGACTTGTCAGGCAATTTTGCTTTCCCTTTGATAAGATGCCAGGCTCCTTTTTTCCATCCCCGATTGAGTACTTTTATTTTTCCATCTTCCCGCACTGAATATTCTGCTGTCACTCCATCCATTCCCCTCTCAAAACGATGGTTAAACCGGGCAATTTCATACCATTTACCCATATAACGCTTTAAATCAAGCTCAGTAACAGTCCTATTATCAATATTGTTGGTCATATATATTAATCGATTTTTCTCCTATCTACGAAAAATTCAAAAAGAAGTTATTATCAATACACGATTCACACACATTAACGAACGTTTTTTTAGTATATTAAAGGTCAAAAAACAAAGCTTGAAAATATCAATTTTTGCAAAAAGGAAGGAAATGAGTATATGTAAGAATAATTTGATTAAGAATATGTTATGAAAGAATAATAAAGTTATCTTCTTTTTTGCATAAAACTCAATCTTTTTATGTATCATTCAAATTTCAGCTATAAAAAACGTTCGTTTTAAGTGGGGATAAAAGTACTATTTTTATAAAATAATAAAATATTATCCCTCATTATTTTACTAATTTTAATTGTTAAAAAAATCTTCTTTTTGAAACAAAATTTAAACGAACGTAAACTATTGCTAAATCTTTATTTAAATCATAAAAAAAATACTTAT
>ERZ1673753.610-NODE-610-length-42428-cov-10.651689_pt1 | contig 42428 bp, 21 predicted proteins | sample MGYA00580201_ERZ1673753 | MGnify/ENA primary metagenome ERZ1673753 (study PRJEB41218, sample SAMN15661747) | gut metagenome | host: Homo sapiens | place: Canada: London | collected 2015-08-20/2019-03-30 | study: EMG produced TPA metagenomics assembly of... | reverse complement strand
GAAATGCGGTGTACGGGCAACTGTACCGGGGGTTCGAATCCCTCTCTCTCCGCAGAAGCGAAGATCGCCGGGTTGCAAGCGTGGCTTGCAACTCTTTTTTGTTTCCGGTGTCGCAAAATTTCGGGGCCGAACGGCCCGAATTAAAAAAAATTATGCTATATTTGCAATAAATAATTAAAGGTTAAGGCAAACCTTTATGCCACTAACAAACTTGCGACTATTGCAGCGATGCAATAGGTTTTTCAAATGGTGTAAAATTTGTCTGAAACCTGTGTTTTGCCCCTGCATTTCGGTGCAGGCGGCATGCACGGGCGTAAGGGCAGCCACCATTTGAAGGCTCGCAAGGTCTGTTAGTGGGGCTATACCTGCGTTCCGTGCTTTTTTATGCCCGGACCGGAACGCAGAACCGGACATCGGGCGAATTGGGTGCGGGAGTTCGAATTCTTCATGTTTGCAGGTTAAAAGCGTCACTTATATTTTTTAGGCCTGTCCCGCACCCGTTTTTTCGATCTCGTAATTTCAACGGGTCCGCCGCCGCACGATCCGGTGCGGCGTCCGGACGAAACCCGGTAGAACCGTCTGCGATCCCGGCCGCAATTCGAAAGTCCCAAGACACGCAATATGACGGCGGCCGGGGATCGCTTTCCGACGGCCGCTGCGGCAAGGGCCGCAGTCCCGCGCGTCACTCGGACGCATACTTCTTCGGAAGCACGCCGAACTGCTTCTGGAAGCATTTGGCGAAATAGGACGTGGAACTGAATCCCACCATATAGCAGACCTCGTTGATGTGGTAACGCTTGTCCCGGAGCAGCCGGGCCGCGGTTTTCAGCCGTTCGAGCCGCAGATAGTCGTTCGGGGTCATGTTCAGCACGCCTTTGATCTTGCGGTAGAAGCTCGCACGGCTCATGTGCACCATCTCGGCGATGTCGTTGATCTTGAACTCGGGATCGCTGAGGTTGGCCTGGATGATCTCTTGCAGCCGGACGATGAAATCGGTGTCCACCGAGGAGGTCGCCACGGTATTGGCCAGCACCAGCGGATTTTTCGAGAAAGCCTCGCTCAGCATCTGCCGGCTCTTGATGAGGTTGGCGATCACCGACAGCAGGTAATCCGACGAAAAAGGCTTCTCGACATAGGCGTCGGCCCCGGCGTCCATGCCCGAAATCTTCGAACGGAGGTTCGTCTTCGCCGACAGCAGGATCAGGGGGATATGGCTGTAACGCAGGTCGGTTTTCACCTGCCGGCAAAACTCGATGCCGTCCATCTTGGGCATCATGATATCGCTGATGATCACATTGACGTAGTTCTTCTCCAGCAGCTCCAGCGCTTCGACGCCGTTCCCGGCCGTAAGCACCGAGTAGCTTTCCGACACCTGCCGCCGGATGAAGGCGCACATCTCGGGGTTGTCCTCGACGACCAGCACGCTGTAAGCCTCCCAGCCGGGATCGCCGCGCTCGTCGGAGATGCTCTCGGCATCCTCCGCCGATGCGGTCTCCACGACCGCCTCCGCCTCCTGCCGGCAGAGCGGAACGGTCAGCACGAACACGTTCAGTTCCGTGTCGGCCTCCATCGCCAGCGTGCCGTGGTGCAGTTCGGCCAGCGAGCGCGACAGCGCCAGCCCGATTCCCGTTCCGGTCGATTCCTCCTTGCGGGTATGGCGGAAGAACGGGGCGAAAATGGCCTCGCGCATCTCCGGAGGCACGACCTCGCCGTCGTTGGTCACCGTGACCCGGAACGCATCGCCCGCCACCGACAGCCCGACGCGGATCATCGTCTCGGAATATTTCAGGGCGTTGTTCATCAGGTTGCTCAGAATCTTGGTGAAAGCCTCCCGATCGACCTGCGCATGAATCGCCCCCTCGCCCGGGTCCAGTTCGAAGGTCTTGTGCTGCTGCTTGGCCGAGGAGCTAAAACGGTAGAACGTCTCTTCGACGATATCCGTCACGTTCTGCCGCGTCAGGTTGAGCGACAGACGCTCTTTCTCGATCTTCTGGAAATCCAGCAGCTGATTCGTGAGGTCCAGCAGACGGTTGGTGTTGCGGTCCATGACGATCAGGTCCTCGGCCATGCTCCGGTCCGTCATCTGGCGGCCGAGGATGTTCTCCAACGGCCCTTTGATGAGCGTCAGCGGCGTGCGGATCTCGTGGGCGATGTTGGTGAAGAAGCTGATCTTGGCGTTGTACAGCTCGCGTTCCTTTTCGCGCTCGAAAGCCTGGATGTGCTGCTGCTGGCGGCGGACGTTGCGGCGCGTATAGTAAATCCGGATCAGCACGAGCGCCCCTAGGGCAAGCAGCCCGTAGACGACATAGGCCGCCGCAGAGAGGTAGAACGGCGGCGAAACCTCGATGAAAAGACGCTTCTCAGCCTCCGGGCCGGCATGGTCCGACCCCACCGGGAGACGCACCCGGAAGCTGTATTTGCCGTAGGGGATTTTCGAATAGGTGATCGTGGCGCTCCCGGGCGTACACTGCCGCCACTGGTCGTCGAAGCCTTCGAGCTTATAGAGCAGGCGGCTGGTCTGCGGCTCGCGGTAGCTCAGGGCGGCGATCTGCAACGACAGGGAGTTCTGGTCGTGTTTCAGGCGGATCGAATCCGAACAGATGATGCTCTTGCGCAGCGGAGAGTTGCGGCCCCCGACGGCGACTTTCTCGTCGAGCAGCGAAAAATCGGTGATGTAGATGGGCGGCACGTAGTCGGTCTTGCGGCCGAGGAGCGTCTCGGGGTTGAAGGAGATCAGCCCCTCGATACACCCGAAATAGATGGTCCCGTCCGGGGATTTGTACCCCGACTTGTAGTTGAACTGATTGCTCAGCAGACGGTCGGTCACGGTGTAGACCTGCCGGACACGGCCCGCCCGGGGATCGAACAGCGCCAGTCCCCGGTCGGTCGTGATCCAGAAATAGCCGCGGTCGTCCTCGATGATCTGGAAAACGACATCGCTGGGCATTCCGTCGGAGGAGGTGTAGCGGACGAAGGTGTTCCCGGCGGGGTCGAAGCGGCAGAAGCCCGAACCCTCGGTGGTGAGCCATATCCGGCGGCCGCTGTCCTCGAAAATGCCCGTGATGTTGTCGTAGGGAAGCGAGTCGGGATCGTCGTCATCGTGCAGGAACTGCGTCCAAACGTCGTTGCGCGCGTCGTAACGGTAGACGCCGTTGGAGGAGGTCCCCACCCACAGATTCCCGTTCGAATCCTCCCGGATGTCGCGGACCATCTTGCCGCCGTTGATCTCCGGGACGTAAAGGAAACGGTCCGTCTCGCGGTTGTAATACTGGAGTCCGTGCATGGTTCCCACGTAGATGCGCCCGCCGTTGGTCTTGTAGAGGGCGAAAACATAGTTGCTGAACAGCCGTCCCGGCTTGTTGTCGTTGTCGTATTTGCGGATGCGGCCCGTCCGGGTGTCGATCACGCGGATGCCTTTCGAGAAGGTGCTCACCCAGAGGTCGTCCCCGTCCATCAGCAGTCCGTGGACGTTGGAGAACTCCCGGCTCGGGGCGAAGAAGCCGAACGAACCCGTCGCCGGATCGAACGTGTAGAGCCCGGCATCCTCCGTGCCGATCCAGAGCCGCCCGTCGCTGCCGGGGCAGATTTCCCGCACGCGGCGGCCCCGAAGGCTGTGCGGATCGTCGGTGTGGTAATATTTTTCGAAATCGGAGTTCCGCTGGGGCAGGTAATTGATGCCCCCGAAGAACGAACCGATCCACAACCCGCCCTCGCGGTCCTTGCAAAGCGAATACACGGCGTTGTCGGAGAGCGAATAAGGATCGTACGGGGAGCTTTTCAGATGCTGGTAACGCCGGGTGCGGACGTTGTAGACGACGATGCCCGACTCGGTTCCGATCCACAGTTCTTCGGGCGAATACGGCAGGATGTAGCGCACGAACAGCGGCGCATCGGGGTTGTCCGACAGCCGCAGGCGGGTAACCGTTCCGGAGACGAGGTCCACCTTCGCTACGCCGCGCTCCTCCAGCCCGAGGTACATCTCGTTGTAGTCGCTCAGACAGATGAAGGAGATGATGTCCTGGGGATAAATCTCCCGCCCGTCGGCGTCGAGGAACGGTTTCACGGTCCGGAACAGGTCCTCGGTGCAGTAAAGCCCGCCGCCGTAGCCGGCGAACCAGATGACCCCGTTCTTATCGGAAGCGAGGCTGCGCAGCGGCTTCCGCGGCTTGTAGCGGCGTTCGACCTCACGGGTCTGCGGATCGTAGCAGAAAACGTCGCCGTTCTCCACGACGATCCAGACGCGGCCCTCCCGGTCGCAGTCGAGAATCGAAATGGGCTTGGTGACCGGCTTCCCGTCGGCAGCGTAGAGCGGCACGCCGGAGAAATGCTCCGTCTCGGGATCGTAGATATAAAGCCCCGAATCGGTGCCGACCCAGATTCTGTGGCCGTGATCCTGGACAAGACGTTTGATCAGGCTGTTCCCCAGTCCGGCCGTGAGACGGGGATCATGCATGAAGGTCTTGAACGATTTCCCGTCGTAACGGCACAGGCCGTCTTTCGTGCCGAACCACATGAAGCCTTTGTCATCCTGAATGATCGAGGTGACCGTATTCTGCGACAATCCGTCGTTGATGTCCAGCCGGTCGAAATGGATCGACTGCGCACGGAGCGGAAAAACGCCGCAACAAAACGCCAGGACAAGCGGATAAAATTTTCCCATACGAAGTTCAGGTTAGCAGAACAAATATAATTAAATTTATATCACCGAAAAACACCCCGCAGACCCTGCGACAAAAGAGTCCGTTTACACAATACACTGACGAACAACGATTTGTAAAAACAAAACAATCCGTTCACACCGGACAAGAGACAAAATTGAGATAATTCTTGCGTTAATAGCGACTATATTTTCTTGCGCCCCGTTTTCCCTTTCATATCTTTGTTTCAGCTAAAAAAACCGACTTAAAACGGCACGCCCCGGATGGCTGCCGGACCGAAAGCAACCGATGAAAAAGTGCATTTCCATTCTGTTCGCCTGCTGTGCGATCGCCGGTGAGACCGTTGCCATGGAGGGCAGCCTTTCACAGCGGATCACGCTGAAAACCCCGGGCAACCGCGCCGTGACCTACAACCTCCGCGAAACCGCTGAGGGGGGGGGAATTTTAGAAGCTGACCGACGGCTGCCGCTGACCGTCCGACGGCAAAAAACCGAAACCGACGACGAAATCAGAATCGTCCTCACGCTGACAGCGGACGATCTCCTATATTATAATGTAGAGCAGTCTTTCCATACGGGCCTCGCCCACGAGAACTGCCTCTTCTACATGCCCGGATTCTGGTACCGCAAGAACCTGCGGTCGCCCGAATCGGCCCCTTCGTTCCACACCGGCGACAGCTGGCAAGTGCGCGAAGACCGTCTGAGCACGCCCCTCACGGGTATTTACGACGAACGATCGGGCACCTACTACACGGTGCTCCGCACCGACACGCCCGACTGCGAGGCGCTCGCCTGCCACAACTACGGCGAGGTGATCCTCTCGGGCAAAACGTCGCTGGGCTTCACGGGATTCCGCAATGCGGACGCACACGCCGCGCTGGTCTTCGGCTTCCCCTACTGCGAAGCCCCGAAATCCTACGTCCGCAAACTGACTCTCGCCCCGGCCGTCCGGGCATTCGAAAAGTTGGAAAAGGGCGAGACGCGCCGCCTGACATGGACCATCCGCAAGGGCGCCAGCCCCTCCTACTCGTCGTTCGTGGCCGAGGTGTGGAACGACTCCTTCGACACGCTCGATCCCCGGCCCGTCAGCCCGCGCCACACCCCCGACGAAGCCAAGGCCATTCTGTCCGAATACTTCTCCCGCAGCTACGTCGGGAAATACCCGCTGAAATTCACCTCCGGCGTGGAGCTCCGCACGGCCGACTGCGAAAGCACGGACATCGCCGAAGTGGGATTCGTAGGCCGCGTGCTGCTCAACGCCTTCAACGCGCTGGAATACGCCGAGGCGAACGGCCGCGAACAGCTCGCAGCAGAGGCCCGGTCGATCTTCGACAGCTACCTGCGATACGGATTCACGCCGGGCGGCCTGATCCGCGAGGTGGTCGATTTCAAACGCGAGCGCGAAGCCGACGTGTACAGCATCCGCCGCCAGTCGGAGGGCCTCTACGCCCTGCTGAACTACCTCGACTACGAAAAACGGCACGGCCGCAGCCATCCCCGGTGGGAGGCCCGCATCCGGACCCTGCTGGAGAAATTCCGCACGCTCCAGAATCCCGACGGCAGTTTCCCCCGCAAATTCCGCGACAACCTGACCGTCGTGGACGCCTCCGGCGGCAGCACACCTTCGGCCACGCTGCCCCTGACGATGGCCTGCGTCTATTTCGGGGACGAGGCGTACCGCCGGAGCGCCGTACGCACGGCCGACTATCTCGAAAAGAACCTCATCTCCAAGGCCGACTACTTCTCCTCGACGCTCGACGCCAACTGCGAGGACAAAGAGGCTTCGCTCTACGCCGCAACGGCGATGTACTACCTGACATTCATCTCCGAGGGCGCCGAACGGCAGCGCTACGTCGATCTGTGCCGCGAGGCGGCCTATTTCGCCCTCTCGTGGTACTACCTCTTGGACGTGCCTTTCGCACAGGGGCAGATGCTCGGCGACGTAGGCTTCCGCTCGCGCGGCTGGGGCAACGTGTCGGTGGAGAACAACCATGTCGATGTCTTCATCTTCGAATTCGCCACGGTGCTCGATTTCCTGGCCGACACGTGCGGTGAGCCCCGTTTCGCCCGCATGAGCGCCGTGATCCGGAGTTCGATGCTCCAGCTGATGCCCGCCGAGGGGTCGATGTTCGGGATCGCCCGCACGGGCTACTACCCCGAGGTCGTGCAGCACACCGCCTGGGACTACGGCAAGAACGGCAAAGGCTTCTACAACGACATCTTCGCACCGGGATGGACCGTGGCGTCGCTCTGGCAGATGCTCACCCCCGACCGCGTCACGAAATTTTTCGCCAACCGATAAACCACGGGCAAATGACACGAATTCTACTGCTTCTCATTCTTCTCGCACCGCTCGCCGCACCGGCGCAGAGCGCCCTGAAAGAACGCGAGACGATCTGCACCCTGACCTCGAAGGAGGGCCACGGCGGGCAGTTCGACTGGAAAATGAAACGTGCCGACGAAGTGGGCGTACGCTCCGAGGAGGTTTCCTCCGCCGAGCTCCCGACCGAAGGGTGGCTGCCGGCGGTGGTCCCGGGAACGGTGCTCAACTCGCTGGTGCACGACGGCGTATACCCCGAACCGTACTACGGACTCAACAACAAACTGGAATCGAACCTCATTCCCGACCTCTACCGCGCCGGACGGGATTTCTACACCTACTGGTTCCGGACGGAGTTCCGGCTCGACCGGAAGGAGTGCGGCAGCAGGAAGGTCTGGCTGCAAGCCGACGGCATCAACTACCGCGCGGAAATCTGGCTCAACGGCAGCATGGTGGGCAGCACGGCCGGCATGTTCCTGCAACGTGTGATCGACATCACCGACAAGGTCACGTTCGACCGGGAGAACGTCCTGGCCGTGAAGGTCTACCCCGTGGACATGCCCGGCACGATACGCCCCAAGGGCGGCAAGTCGTTCGGCGCCAACGGGGAGTTCCAGAACGGCGGCAACGGCGAGATCGGCCGCAACGTCACCCAGCTGATGACCGTCGGGTGGGACTTCTTCTACCTCGACGGCATCCGCGACCGCAACACCGGCATCTGGCGCGACATCTCGCTCTTCACCACCGGGCGCGTGCGGCTGGCCCATCCGTTCGTGAAATCCGAGTTGTCGAAACCCGGCTACGACGTGGCGCGCCAGACCGTTTCGGTCGAGGTGACCTATCCCGACTACATCCCGCAGAACACCTGGCGGAAAGCCAAAGTCAGCGGCGAGATCCGCGGCGAAGGCATCCGCTTCGAAAAAGAGGTGTCGCTCTACCGCGGCGAGGTGAAGGAGGTGGTCTTCACCCCCGAGGAGTTCCCGCAGTTAGTGATCCGCAACCCGCGCCTGTGGTGGCCGCTGAACAAGGGGAAACAGGAGCTCTACGACCTGACGCTGAAAATCGAGTTCGACGGCCGGGTCAGCGATTCGATCTCGACGCGTTTCGGCCTCCGTGAGATCGCCTCGACGACCGACACGCCGGACAAGTCGCGCACGTTCAGCGTCAACGGCCGGCCGCTCTTCGTCCGGGGCACCAACTGGCTGCCGGAAGCCATGCTCCGCACGTCGGACGGACGCACCCGGGCCGAACTGCGCTACACGGCCCAGTCGGGCGTGAACCTCATCCGCTTCTGGGGCGGTGGCATCACCGAATCGGACTACTTCTTCCAGCTCTGCGACTCGCTGGGCATCCTCGTCTGGCAGGAGTTCTGGATGACGGGCGACACCAACCACCCCAACGATCCGGGCGTCTACTATTCGAACGTGGTCTCCACGGTGAAGCGCATCCGCAACCACCCCTCGCTGGCCTACTACGTCTCCTCGAACGAGAGCACCGAGATGCCGCAGATGGAACGTCTGCTCGAAAGGCTCGACGGCACGCGCGGCTATCAGATGCAGTCGGAGTGCGGCGGCATCCACGACGGCAGCCCCTACAAGCAGGTCAACATCATGAGCCACTACGAGGACAAGGCTTCGCCGCGCGGCAGCCGCGTCTACGGATTCAACCCCGAATACGGCGCCCCGTGCCTGCCGACGGTCGAGTGTCTGCGCGAAATGATGGACGAAAAGGACCTGTGGCCCGTCAACAAGGCGGTCTGGGACTACTCCGACGGCAACGGCTTCCACCTCATGTCAACGCTCTACACCGACATGACCAACGAATACGGGCCTTCGCAAAGCATCGAGGAGTTCGCCGAAAAGGCGCAGTTCCTCGGCGCCATGAACTACAAGAGCATCTGGGAGGTCTGGAACTACAACAAGTTCGGCTACGGCGACCGCTACACGTCGGGATTCCTCTACTGGTACCACAATTCGGCCGTGCGCCAGGTCGCCGGACGCATGTGGGACTGGTCGCTCGAACCCACCGCGGCGCTCTACGCCGCGCAGAACGCCTGCGAACCCCTCCATCCGCAGTTCGACTACCTGAAAAACACGGTGTCGGTGGTCAACGACCACTACCGCGCATACCGCGGCTACCGGGTCACGGCCGAGGTCTACGACCTCGACATGCGGCGCATCGACTCGCAGTCGGCGGCGGTCGATCTTCCCGAAGACGGCGTTGCGAACGACGTGCTGACGCTGGACTTCTCGGCGTCGAAAACCCCCGTGCAGTTCATCAAGCTGCGACTCTTCGACGAACGCGGCAAGCAGGCAGGCAGCAACTTCTACTGGCGCTCGGACAACGAATACAAGGGCGCCAACACGCTCACCGGTCCGGCGACGGCAGGATTCCAGTCGCTCGGCGAACTGGCCCGGACCCGCGTCGCTGCGTCGTACGAAACCTCGGTGGACAACGGATGCCACTACATCGACCTTCGGCTGAAAAACACCGGACGCACGGTGGCGTTCTTCACGCAGGTGCAGTGGCTCGACGGGCGGCGCAAGCCCGTGCGGCCCTCGTTCTACACCGACAATTTCCTCTGCCTGATGCCGGGCGAGAGCCGGACGGTGCGCATCGAAACGGCGCTCGACAAACTCCCCGAAGAGACATACACGCTCGTCGTGCGGGGCTTCAACCTCGACACGCGCGAATTCAAGGTCAAAATCCGGCGTCCGTGAAACCCCTGCTGCACATCCTGTTCCTGCTGTTGGCTTTCACGGCCGGAGCGCGGCCGCACACCTACGACGTGGTGATCGTGGGCGGAACCCCTGCGGGGATCACCGCCGCCGTCGCCGCCGCGCGCGAAGGGAAAAACAGCGTCATCCTCGAACGCTCGGACCACGTCGGCGGACTCCCGGTCAACGGACTGGGCGCCACGGACATCGCCACGCGAGGCGCCACGGCGGGGCTGTTCGCCCGCTTCGTCGCGCTGAACAAGGCCCACTACACGGAAAAATACGGAGCCGGTTCGCAGCAGGCGCGCGATTGCAGCGACGGATACCATTTCGAACCGTCGGTGGCGGCGGAGACCTTCGCACGGATGCTCGCCGAAGCCGGACCCGGACGCATTACGGTCCTGACGGGCCGCCAGTTCGATGCCGAAGCGCGCTACGTCGAGAAGCGGGGCGACCGGATCGTCTCGATCCGCATCCTCGACCGTGCGACGGGCCGCGAAGAGCACTACCGCGGCGCGGTATTCATCGACGCCACCTACGAAGGCGACTTGGGCGCCGCCGCCGGAGTTCCGTTCCGGACCGGGCGCGAAGGAGCCGCCGAATACGGCGAACCGTGCGCCGGAAAGATCTACCGCTGGTGGAAGCACGGCCCCGACGCCGAAGGCACGACCTACGAGGGCGACGACGCCATCCAAGCCTACAACTACCGCCTCTGCCTGACGGACGACCCACAGAATCGGCGGGCGATTCCCCGGCCCGAAAACTACGACCGCGAAGAGTACGTTTCGCTGGTCGGCGACGTGCTGGACGGCCGCAACACCGACGCACGTTACCGCACGGCGGATTCGGCGGCCATCGCCCGGAACCGCCGGCGCATCGAGGCCGGAGAGCGGACCTCGGCCCCCGGCGATGTCTGGGGCATGGCCAAGGTGACGAGCATGACCCGCCTGCCGAACGCCAAAACGGACGCCAACAACCAGCACCTCGCGCTTATCTCCACGGACCTGCCCGAAGAGAACCAAGCGTGGCCGACGGCCGGCTGGGCGTGGCGCGACCGCTTCGCCAAACGCCTGCGCGACTACACGCTGGGCCTGCTGTGGTTCGCCCAGCACGACGAGGCGCTGCCCGCGCACTTCCGCGAAGCCTGCCTGCGGTGGGGTCTCGCCGCCGACGAATACCGCGACAACGGCGGATTCCCGCGTCAGGTCTACGTCCGCGAGGGCCGGCGGCTGGAAGGCTGCCATTTCTTCACCGCGCAGGACGCCCTGCCCGAAGCCGAAGGGAAGCGCCCGCCGCTCCACCGCAGTTCGGTCACCGCGAGCCACTACGCCCTCGACTCGCACGCCGTGCGCAAACGCGAGCCGGGACGCATACACCTCGACGGCTTTTTCAGCCACCCCACGGCGGTCTACACGGTTCCCTACGGCGTGATGGTTCCCCGGCGGGTCGAAAACCTGCTCTTCCCGACAGCCGTTTCGGGCAGCCACGTCGGATTCTCCACGCTGCGCATGGAGCCCTGCTGGATGGCCCTGGGCGAAGCCGCCGGAACGGCGGCCGCACTGGCGGCCGACAGCCGCCGGAACGTCCGCGAAATCCCCGTGGACTCGTTGCAGGAGCGCCTGCTCCGCCACGGAGCGGTGCTGGTCTACCTGCGGGACCTGTGCCCCGGCGATCCCGACTACGCCGCCGTGCAGCGGCTGGCGCTGCGGGGCTTCTTCCCCGAATGGGAGGCGGGGCTCGACCGTCCGCTCGACGCCTCCACGGCGCGTCTGTGGAGCTCGCTCGCAGGGCGCGGAATAACGGCCGACGGCACGGCCACCCGGCGGGAGTGGATTCGCCGGATCGCAATGACTAACTTCTAAAACACAAATGAATATGAAACGAATTCTCTCCTTTCTGACCGCTTCCCTGGCCATTGTCACGATGATGCTGTGTTGCAGCCATTGCAGCAAGGACGACTCAGGCAGCGGCAATTCCGGAAAGCCGTACATCCGGCTCAATTTCAGCGAAAAGATGGTTTCCAACTCCGCTGGATCGCTCGAAGTGTTCGTGTCGTCGAACACCGAATGGACCTCCGAACCGCGGAGCAAATGGCTCAGCGTGGACCGCAGCGGCGGCAAAGGCGACCTCGCGGTGCGCATCTCCTTCGAGGAGAACGGCACGGAGAAGCGCACGGGCATCGTACGCTTCACAGCCGACGGCGTCAATCCGGTCGAAATCATCATCACGCAGTCGGCGCTGACCTTCACCAACCCCATCACCATCGGAGGTAACATCGCCACGATGCCCGACCCCTACATCGTCAAGGACGGCGACTATTACTACACCTGCAAGGCGAGCGGCAACGGCATCGCCATCTCGCGCTCCATGCGGCTCACGGTGGTCAACGCCACCACCAAGAAATGGAGCCTTCCCTACGAAGGCCCCTCGAAACCGTGGAACATCGCCGACCTCTGGGCTCCCGAGCTGTTCCACATCGGCGACCGCTGGTACGTCTACTACGCCGCCGGACGCCGCGGACAGGACGGAATAACCGGTTACGGCACCCAGCGCAGCGGCGTGCTCCGTTCGAAGACCGACGACCCGCTGGGCGAATGGGAGGACATGGGCATGCTCTACACGGGCTATGACTACCAGCCGGGCATCAAGCCCACCGCGGCGAACACGGAATACGCCATCGACCTGACGACCTTCGAGCTCAAAGGACAGCGCTACGCCGTCTGGTCGGGCAACGGAACCGACGCCGTTCAGCAGATCCGCATCGCCACGATGTCGGACCCCTGCACGATCTCCTCGTCGATGGTCATCCTCTCTACCCCCACGCAGTCGTGGGAGACGATGGACGGACGCAAGATCAACGAGGGTCCCGCCATACTCGTCAACGAAGAGAAGGGCAAGCTCTTCATCGTCTACTCCTGCAACCCCTCGTGGACCAAGAACTACCGGCTGGCCTGGCTGATGCTCGACATGAACGACGGCGATCCGATGAATCCGGCCGACTGGCAGAAGTCAAGCAACTACGCCTTCTGGCGCTGCGACAACACGAAGGAGCCGGTATCGGGCGTCAACGGACTGGGCCACTGCACCTTCACCAAGTCGCCCGACGGAACCGAGGACTGGATCGTCTACCACGCCATGCGCTACTCCGACGGCGGCTGGGGCCAGCGTTACCCCTTCGTCCAGAAATTCACGTGGAACGCCGACGGAACCCCCGATTTCGGGGAGGGAGCCGGATGGGGCGAACCGCTGCTGCTGCCCTCGGGCGAAACCCTCTGAAAACCCGTTCGCATCGTTAATCTAACCGAATAACAGTACCGCAAACCGATGAAAAAATTCCTGTTAGCCGCACAAACCCTGCTGCTGCTGTTCGCGGCGGCCCCGAACGCTCAGGCACAGAAAAGCTACGACCTGAAAAAATTCCCGAAGGGATGCCGTCCCGAAGAGATCGGCGTAAGGCTCACCGAACGCTACCTCCAAACCCCGCACTCGCACTGGGGCGACATCAACTCGAAGCACAAGGTGACCCTCGTGACCTATCCCGATGTCTGCGCCTGGCTGGGGGCGCTGTGGTTCACCGCCGGAACCGGCAACGACATCCTCTACACCCGGCTCGTGGAGCGCTTCGAACCGCTGTTCACCACGCAGAAGAATCTGCAACCCAACCTCTTCCCCAAGGACCACAACGTCGTCGATTTTTACGTCTTCGGCGCCGTGCCCCTGGAGATCTACAAGCGCAACCACGATCCGAAATACCTCGAACTGGGCATGAAGTACGCCGACGGGCAGTGGGAGCTGCCCGCGAATCCGCAGCACTACAAGCAGCTGTCCGACGCGAAAAAATACGCCGACGAGGGCTACTCGTGGCAAACCCGGCTCTGGGTAGACGACATGTTCATGATCACCGACCTGCAAGCCCAGGCTTATCTGGTAACCGGCGACAAGAAGTATATCGACCGCGCCGCCCGTGAGATGGCGCTCTACCTCGACCGCATCCAGCGTCCCAACGGACTCTTCTACCACCACACCGGCACGCCCTACTTCTGGGGCCGCGGCGACGGCTGGATGGCCGTCGGAATGGCCGAGATGCTCCGCATGCTCCCGAAGGACAACCCCTACCTGCCGCGCATCCGGGCGGCCTACATGCAGATGATGGAGACGCTGCTGCGCTATCAGGGCTACGACGGCATGTGGCGTCAGATCATCGACAACCCCAACTCGTGGAAGGAGACCTCCTCGACGGCCATGTTCACCTATGCGATGATCCTCGGCGTGAAGAACGGCTGGCTCGACAAGAAAATCTACGGCACGGCCGCCCGCAAGGCTTGGCTGGCGTTGCTCTCCTACCTCGACGAGAAAGACAATCTCCGCAACGTCTGCGAAGGCACCGGCGCCAAAAACAGCTTCGACTGGTATCAGAACCGCCGCCGTCTGACCGGCGACCTCCACGGACAGGCCGCCATGCTGTGGTGCGCCTATGCGCTCTCCTGCGACGTGAAACCTTACAAACTGACCCCGAAACGGTAAACCGATCCCTATCATGCACAAGATTCTGAAAACCCTCCTTCTCGGATTCGCCGCGGCCGGACTGTGCCTGACGGCATGCAGCGAGAAAGCGACCTCCGGATCGGGCGTAAAACCCAAACCCAAGCCCGACCCGACGCCCGAAGTCGAAGATTACGATCTGGTCAGCTTCCCCGACCGGAAAGACTCCAAAACGGTCGGCGAAGGGGTCGTCGATCTCTTCATCCGCTCGGGCAACTCCAACTGGGGCGACATGCACTCCTCCAGGAAGAGCACGCTGACCTCCTACCCCGATGTCTGCGCCTGGCTGGGAGCCTTCTGGTATGCCGAAGCGGCGGGCAACAACGACCTGTTCAACCGGCTGGTGGCCAAGTTCGACCAGTTCCTCGAAGTGGACGACAAGAGCGTCGAGCCGAACAAGAGTCTGGTGACGCAGATCCCCCGCACGGAAAACAACGCCGTGGACTACAACATCTTCGGCGCCGTGCCGCTCCACATCTACCATGTCAAGAAACAGCGCGGCGCAGCTGAGTCGGAGATCAAAAAATACCTCGACCTGGGGCTTCGCTACGCCGACCAGCAGTGGGAGCTGCCGACGGAGCAGAAATACCTGGAGAAGATGAAGAACCCCGAGTATTATCACAACCTGGGCTATTCGTACCAGACGCGCCTGTGGATCGACGACATGTTCATGATCACGGCGCTCCAGTCGCAAGCCTACCTGGCCACGGGCGACGAGAAGTACATCGAACGGGCCGCCAAAGAGATGATTCTCTACCTCGACGAACTTCCGGGCGAGAACGGAATCTTCTACCACGCCCCCACCGCCAAATTCTTCTGGGCGCGCGGCAACGGCTGGATGGCCGTCGGAATGCCCGAAATGCTGCGGATGCTTCCCAAATCGTCGAAATACGACGTTTACCGCGACCGGATTCTCGCCGAATACAAGAAGATGATGGCCACGCTGAGCGCCTATCAGTACGACAGCGGACTGTGGGGACAGCTGATCCATCCCAATCAGGGCGACATGTGGGAGGAGACCTCCGGGTCGGCGATGTTCACCTACGCGATGATCCTCGGCGTGAAGAACGGCTGGCTCGACGAGAAGACCTACGGCACGGTCGCCCGCAAAGGGTGGCTGGGAATCCAGAACTACCTGAACACCAACTTCGAAATCCGGAACGTCTGCTGCGGAACCGGAGCCGGCACGAGCTACGCATACTACCGCGACCGGGACAAATACACCGGCGACCTGCACGGACAGGCGGCCGTGATGTGGTGCGCCTACGCGCTGACCGAACTGGCCAATGAACAGAAACAATAAACGACAGAACAACCCTAAACCTACCTTCAAGCCTATGAAACACACACAGCAGACCGAATGAAGAAACATTCGGTCCGGGGCGCGACCCGCCTTCCGGACTACGGGCTTTCGAGGTCCGAACCCTTCCGAATCATCATCATCAATCAACCAAAACCGTATGGAAAAATTTTATAAAACAAGCATCGGGTACGCCAGAGCGCTGAAAAGCGCGGGCATCGCCCTGCTTCTCGTGATGTTCCTGTCGGTGAGCGTCGATGCAGTCCATGCACAGGGCGCCTCCGCACAAACGGGGAAACGACGCATCACCGGAACCATCACCGACGCCGACGGGTCGCCGCTGGTCGGCGCCACCGTCTACATCAAGGACACCAACGTCGGAACGACGACCAACACCGAAGGTCTCTTCGTCATCGACGTACTGCCCAAACAGCAGATCACGATCAGCTACATCGGCTACCTGTCGCAGACGCTTCCGACCGACGGCCGCGAGGTGTTCAACATCAAGCTGCAATCCGACACCGATCAGCTCGAAGAGGTCGTCATCGTCGGCTACGGCAAGCAGAAGCGTCAGGCGATGGTCAGCTCGATCGCCACCGTCGGGTCGCGCGACCTGATGCAGTCGTCGTCGAGCAACCTGACGAGCAACCTCGCCGGACAGCTCGCCGGTCTGATCAGCATCCAGCGCAGCGCCGAACCGGGACGCGACGACGCCGAGTTCTGGATTCGCGGCATCAGCACCTTCAAGGGCGGAACCAACCCGCTGGTGCTCGTCGATGGAATCCCCCGCGACATCAACAACATCGAAGCCGACGAAATCGAGACGTTCAGCATCCTGAAAGATGCCGCAGCGACGGCCGTCTACGGCGCCGAGGGTGCCAACGGCGTCATCCTCGTAACCACCAAGCGCGGTACGATCTCCCGTCCCAAAATCTCGTTCCGCATCGAACAGTCGATCGCCTCGCCGCAGCGTCTGCCCGAGTTCGTCGATTCGTGGGACTACCTCGAACTGGCCAACGAGGCCCGATCCAACGACGGACTCACGCCCAGCTTCAGCGCCGCGCAAATCCAGCTCTACCGCGACCGCGCGGACAACGACCTCTATCCGAACACGCAGTGGATCGACGAACTGGTCCGCAAAGCCGTGCACAGCCAGCGCTACACGCTCAACTTCCGCGGCGGCGCCGAAAATGCCAAATATTTCGTCTCGATGGCCTACTACCAGTCGGACGGCGTCTTCAAGGAGAACCCCAACGGCAAATACGACAGCAACTTCGGATTCGAGCGCTACAACCTGCGCAGCAACATCGACCTGAAAGTGAGCAAAACCACGCGCCTGAGCGTCGATCTCTCGGGCCAGTACGTACACCGCCGCACGGCCAACCGTTCGGCCGACGACATCTTCAGCTTCATGCTGCACACGCCGTCGTACCTCTTCCCGGCCATTTACAGCGACGGCACGCTCGCCAGCTACGAGAAGCAGGCCGACTCGAACAACCGCAACCCCTACAACATGCTCTACAACCAGGGCTACCGCCAGGAGTGGGGCGTGAAGATCCAGTCGAACATCAAACTGGAACAGGACCTGAAATTCATCACCCCGGGTCTGAGCGTCCGCGGAAGCGTCAGCTTCGACTACGACGGCAGTTCGGCGACGCTGCGCGACTACTGGCCGAGCCTCTACCACGCCAGCGGCCGCGACGCCGAAGGCAACCTGGTCTTCACCACCACCTCGTCGGGATCGCCCGAGATCTCGGACCCGAAATTCACCTCGACGAGTTACCTGCGCAAGATCTACATCGAAGGCGCCGTCAACTACCAGCGCACGTTCAACTATGTCCACAACGTGAGCGCCATGCTCCTCTACATGCAGAAGGAGCAGCAGAAGAACGATCCGGTGCTTCCCTACCGCAAGCAGAGCGTCGTGGGCCGCGTGACCTACTCGTACGACAACCGCTACTTCATCGAGGGCAGCTTCGGCTACACCGGCAGCGAAACCTTCGCCAAGAAGAACCGTTTCGGCTTCTTCCCGGCCGTCGGCGTCAGCTACTTCGTCTCCAACGAGAAATTCTATCCCGAAGGGCTGAAAAAGGTGATGAACAACCTGAAAATCCGCCTCTCGATGGGCCGCACGGGTAACGACGACACGGGAACCGACCGCTTCCTCTACCGTGCGACGTTCAACACCGAGGGCCACACCTTCAACCAGGGCATCGGCACCTCGGCCTCGAACGGCATGGGAGCCGGCATCTATGACCTGCGCTTCGTCAACAACGACATCCACTGGGAGATCGAGACCAAGCGCAACGTCGGACTCGACCTCGGCTTCTTCGACAACGAAATCGAACTCACGGCCGACTATTTCAACAACCGCCGCAAGGACATCCTGCTGGAGCGCAACACGGTCCCCGGAGTCGCCGGATTCCACGCGAAGCCGTGGCAGAACTACGGCATCGTGGACAACTGGGGCGTCGATGCCAGCCTGAACGCCCGCCACGACTTCGGCAAAGTCCGCATCAGCGCCCGCGGTACGTTCACGTTCGCGCGCAACAAGATCGTCGAATACGACGAGCTGAACCAGCTCTACGACTACCAGCGGATCACCGGCACGCGCGTGAACGAGAACACGCTCTACATCGCCGAACGCCTCTACACCGAGGACGACTTCATCCGCACGCAGAATCCCAACGGAACCTACTCCTACGAGCTGCGTCCGGGACTTCCGATCGTCGCGCTGCAAGGAACCCTCGGCCCGGGCGACATCAAGTACGCCGACCTGAACCACGACGGCGTGATCGACAGCAACGACAAGAAGCGCGGCGTGGGACACCCCTACAATCCCGAAATCAACTACGGTTTCGGCCTCAACGTCGAGTACAAAGGCTTCTACGTGAGCGCGTTCTTCCAAGGCACGGGCAACTCGTCGGTGCTGCTGGCGTCGGGCAACAACCACTTCTGGCCCTTCAACTGGTACGAGGACAAGTCCAACTACCGCACGCTGTTCCTCGACCGCTGGACGGCCGACAACCCGCGCCAGGATGTCACGATGCCGCGTCTGCACAGCCATTACAGCCACAACGTCAACAAGGAGGCCAGCACGTGGTGGCTCCGGAGCGGCAACTTCCTGCGCTTCAAGAACCTCGAAATCGGCTACAACCTGCCCAAGACCTTCCTCCGCAAGATCCGCCTCGACGCGGCGCGCGTCTACATGTTGGGCAACAACCTCTGCGTCTGGGACGACATCAAATACTGGGACCCCGAGCAGGGCAACCGCAACAACGGCATGAGCTATCCCATGTCGCGCACCTTCACGCTGGGACTCGAAGTCAACTTCTAATCAAGGAGAACGAACTATGAAACAGAATTTTGTAAAAATACTTTCCACCGGACTGCTAGCCTGCACGGTCTGGTCGTGCAGTTTCCTCGACGTGTCCGACGAACTGGCCGGCGGCATCTCCGACATCTCGCAGGTGTTCAGCAATGTCGATCGCACCAAAAAGTGGTATTCGCAGGTCTTCAACAACCGTCCCGACTATTCGGCCGTCTGGGTCACGGACAGCCCGATGGGAAATCCCTGGACCGCCTACTCCGACGAAATCTACACGCGACTGGCCAACAACGCCGGCAAATACACCGAGTGGAACTCGTCCAACAGCAATTCGCAGCGCTGGAACACGCTCTACGGGAGCATCCGGCAGGCCAATATCTTCCTCGAGCAGGCTCACCCGATCGTGGACGAAGGAGGTCCCGACGCCGACCGTCTGACCGAAGAGGAGATCAAGCTCTACAAGGCCAACGTCCGCTTCATGCGTGCGGCCTACCACTACTACCTGATGGAGCTGTACGGCCCGATTCCCATCGTCGATCATTCGATGACGCTGGAAGACGATCTCGACCTCCCGCGCAACTCGCTCGACGAGGTGATCGAATTCATCGACCGGGAGCTGAAGGAGTGCATGGAGGAGATGGCGCAGGAGCCCTACCACGACAACGAGAACCTGCGCGCCGTGCCCACCAAGGGCGCCGCGCTGGCGCTGCGCGCCAAACTGTGGGTCTATGCCGCCAGCCCGCTCTTCAACGGCGGATGGCCCGAGGCTCTGGCGCTGACGAACAAGGACGGAAAACGGCTCTTCCCCGACCGGAACGACTCGAAACTGCAAACGGCGGTGGACCGTCTGCGCGACTTCCTCGACTACGCCGAGCAGGGCAGCCGCTACGAACTGCTCAACACGGGCAACCCGGACGACGACCTCTACAAACTGTTCCAGGAATACAACAGGGAGATCATCTGGGCCACCTCGACCAATTCGTGGGGCAAGCTGGGCGAACAGAAATTCGACACCTTCGCAACCCCGCGCTCGCAGCCTCAGGGTCAGGGCGGATTCCACGTCCTGCAAGAGCTGGTCGATGACTTCTACATGAAGGACGGCAAGCCGATCAAGGCCACCTCGTTCCTCCCCAAGTCGGAGCTCTACCCCGCCAACGAAGCCGAGATGGGGAGCTACAACGGCGTTCAGGTGTCGAAGATGTACATCGACCGCGAACCCCGTTTCTACAACACCGTCACGTTCTCGGGCATGAAATGGCACATGAGCAATCAGGAGATCCAGTTCTACCGCGGCGGCCGGGACGACAACTCGGTGGCCGACGGCGCCCCGCTCACGGGCTACCTGCTCTACAAGCGCATGAACCGCACGGTCTACGGAGGCAACATCTCCGGCGCCGTAACGTCGAAATACCGTCCGGTGATCATCTTCCGCCTGGCGGAGTTCTACCTGCTCTACGCCGAGATGCTCAACGAGGTGGACCCGGGCAACGCAGACGTACTGAAATACGTCAATCTGGTGCGCCGGCGCGCCGGGCTGGACGACCTGGAGGCGCTGAATCCCGCCATCGAGGGCAACCAGACCTTGCAGCGCGAGGCGATCCGCCGCGAGAGCCGCATCGAACTGGCCACCGAGGGGCAGCGCTACTTCGACGTGCGCCGCTGGATGATCGCCGACAAAGCGCCCGGCGAAGGCGGTCAGGGAGGCGATTTCCACGGCATGAACGTCGATCAGGCGCAGCCCGCGTTCTACACCCGCACGAAGTTGCAGACCCGCTCCTTCAAGAACAAAAACTACCTCTATCCCATTCCGCTGGACGAGATCAAGCGCAGCGACGTGCTGGTGCAGAATCCCGGTTGGTAGAGCCGTATAAACCGATAAACTTACGATGATGAAAAAAATCAGCATATTCCTGTTCGCAGCGGCAGCCCTGCTGGGTGCCGGCTGCGACGACAGCTCCGACACGGACAAGGTGATTCCCGTTTCGGCGATCGCACTCGACACGTCGCTGAGCGGCGGCATCTCGCTGGTCGTCGGCCAGACGGCCGACATCGCCGGCAAAGTGACGGTACGCCCCGAAAACGCCACGGACAAGACCGAGACCTACGAGTCGTCGGACCCGGAGACCGTTTCGGTCGATGACGCCGGCGTCGTGAAGGCCGTGAAGCCGGGCCTGGCGATGGTCACGATCAGCGTGGGCGGCAAGCACTCGCATTTCGAAGTGGAGGTCCGGGAGCAGCGGATTTCCGTCGAATCGGTCACGCTGCCTGCCGAACTGGCCGACGGCGTAACGCTGAAACTCGGCGCGACGCTCGACATCGCCGGCAAGGCGACGATCACCCCTTCGAACGCCACGGACAAAACCGAAAGCTACAATTCGTCGAACCCGATGATCGCGTCGGTCACCGAAGAGGGCATCGTATCGGCGATCGCCGTCGGCGAAGCGACGATCACGATCTCCGTCGATGGCCAATCGGCCCAGTTCACCCTCACGGTCGAGAAGATCGCCGTGGAGTCGGTGACGCTGCCCGAAGAGCTGGCCAAGGGCGTCACGCTGAACAAAGGCGAAACACTCGACATCGCAGGCAAGGCGACCGTCAAACCCGAGAATGCCTCGGACCGCACCGAAAGCTACGATTCATCGGATAAGGCCGTCGCCACGGTCAGCGCCGAAGGTCTCGTAACGGCGCTCGCAGTCGGCACGACGACGATTTCCGTCACAATCGACGGGGTTTCGGCCTCGTTCGAACTGACCGTCGCCGAAGGCGTTCCGGTAGCGCTCGAAAAGATCGAGATCAAGAACGGAGCCACGGCCATTCAGGGCTCGGCATCGGTCGTTCTCGGGGAGAACGCGACGTTCGACCTCCATTCGCATCTCCAGCTTACCCCCGCCAACCAGACCGAAGGGGTGAAATACGTCGCCTACGGTCCGGAGGAGGTCGCCACGATCGACGAAAACGGCATCGTCGCCTGCAAAGGCGTCGGCACGGTCACGTTCGTCATCCTCGCCAAGAGCAACGAGGGGAATGACTTCAAGAATGCGGGAGACAAGAAAGCCTATTTCGCCGTCAACATCACCGATCCCCGCGATCTCGACCGCACGGGATGGGAAGTTTCTGCAAATTCGGGTGCGATCAGCGGTACGGCAGGAAGCAAGACGGCCGCGTTCGACAATGTTTTCGACCCCGGCGTTTTCAAAGATGTGAAAGGATCGAATTTCGGTCTGACCAAACCGACCACTGACGACGGCGAGGTATGGTTCGTCGTGGACATGCAGCAGGAACAGTCGTTGAACTATTTCCGCCTGATGCACCAGTCCTGCCGCAACACCGACCGGAGTTGCAGGTGGAAAAAGTTCTCGGCGATTCTGGGCAGCAACGACGGCGAAAGTTTCACGCAGATAGCTGCCGATGTCGATGTCCCGAACCTCGACAACGAACCGGGCATCGACCCCAACGACGGAGGGTCGCGCAATATCGACAAATTCCACACGTGTTCGAATGTCAAACTCCCGAACACGGTGAAATACCGCTACCTGAAATTCGTCGGGAAAAAAGACTGCTTCACGGGGACTGCCAAGACCTGTCAGATCGCGGAACTTTATCTCGGCCTCGACGAATAAACTTTCCGGCTCCGGCGGCAGCACGGTCCGCCGCCGGAGTCCGGAATCTTCAACCGAAAAAACGACTTTCAAATTATGAAAAAAATAAGCATTTGTCTGTTTGCCGCGGCGGCCCTGCTGTGCGCCGGCTGTGAAGACGGCATACCCGAACCGGGAACGATGGAGGTTCCCGCAGAGAGCGTCGTGCTCGACGAGGAGCTGAGCGGCGGCCTCATCATGGAGGTCGGCGAAACGAGGGACGTTGCGCTGAAAGTGAAAGTGCTGCCCGAAAACGCCACCGACCTGGCGGAGATATTCTATTCCTCAAACGTCGAGGTGGCTACGGTCAGTCCCAAGGGCGTCATAACGGCACAAAAGGCCGGCATCACCATGATCTCGATCTACGTAGGCGGCATCGAAGCCTATTTCGCAGTGACGGTCGTCGATCAGATTCCGATCGACATCGAGTCGGTCGCCTTCTCCACACCGAGCATGGAGGCTTATGCCGGGGTGGGTTATAACCTCTACGTATCGGTCGAGCCGTTCGACCAGAACGAAGGCGTGGTCTTCTCGTCCTCCGATCCGGAAACCGCATCGGTGAACGCCGAAACGGGCCGCATGATCTGCCACCGCAGCGGCAGCGTCACCATCACGGCCGCCGCGCGGAACCATCCCGAGATCAAGGCATCGATCGAGGTGACGATCACCGAGTTCTACGGCGACTGGGACCGCAGCAAGTGGTCGATGAGCTTCTCGCATGGCTGGAAAGCCGACAGTGCCATCGGAAGCAGCGCGACGGCCGCTATCGACGGCAACGCGAGCACGACGCTGTCGATGGACCGCCCGGGCAGAAACGGCCTTTCCGCCGACGACGTGATCTGGTTCCAGATCGACCGCGGCGAGAATCCGGGCAAGGTCAACTACCTGCGTATCCACCACCGTCCGGAGGGAGGCGGCAACAAGAACATTCTGGTCCGCTGGTTCGGCTTCAACCGCATCGAGGGCAGCAACGACGGCACGAACTTCGAGGTCATCGCCGAACGGGTCGAGCTGACTCCCGATCCGAACGTCTACGAGAACCTGCAAACGGACAACGTTCCGATCCCGGAGAACGATTACCGTTATCTGCGGTTCAGCGGTTGGAACGATGTCAAGCAGGCGTCTCCGAATCTGGGCTTCTACTGCGCCCGCGGAGTGGAATACGGAGGCATCAACCCGGGCAATACCATCCAGATCAACGAAATCTATCTCGGACGCGCACAGGAATAGGCCGTCGGGTAGCGTAATCGAAAAGGCCCGAAGATTTCTCCTTCGGGCCTTTTCCCACTTTCAAAATTCAGACAACGATGATACGAAAAACCCTCTTGACCTTAACCCTGCTGTGGATGCAGGCCGCGGCGCTGCAAGCGCAGGTCGCGCTGACCGAACGGGCCTCCGCACGCACGGACTTCGAACTGGTCACCGCGGATTCCGGTGCGGCCGTCTGCTACGACGCCGGGGACGCCGCGGTCGTGGAAACCGCCGCCGGATTGTTCGCCGCGGATGTCGCCCGCGTGACGGGCCGCGAAATCCCGGTCGTCGCCGGGCAGGAGCTTCCTGCGAAGACGCGCTGCGCCGTGATCGTCGGAACGATCGGTCAGAGCCGCTGGATCGACGAACTGATCGCGGCGAAAAAAATCGACGTTTCGGCCATCGAAGGCGGCTGGGAACGCTATGCGATCCGGCTGGTCGAGCGTCCGGGCCACGGCGTGCGTAAAGCACTGGTCATCGCCGGCAGCGACCGCCGCGGCACGGCCTACGGATTGCTTTCGGTGTCGCGCGCCATCGGCGTAAGCCCGTGGTATTGGTGGGCCGACGCCCCCGTGCGGCACCGCGATCGGCTGACGCTGCGCGTCGGGGATTTCACGTCGGAAAGCCCCTCGGTGAAATACCGCGGCATCTTCATCAACGACGAGGACTGGGGCCTCTACCGCTGGGCGAAGGAGAACTTCGAAAAGGAGCTGGGCAACATCGGCCCGAAGACCTACGAGAAGGTGTGCGAACTGCTGCTCCGCCTGCAAGCGAACTACCTGGCCCCGGCGATGCACGACGCGACGACGGCCTTCTACAAGATTCCCGAAAACATGCGGATCGCCGACCGCTACGCCATCGCCGTCGGCTCGTCGCACTGCGAGCCGCTGGGGCTGAACACCGCCAGCGAATGGGATTCGAAGACAATGGGCGAATGGGACTACGTGAACAACCGCGCCGGAGTGGACCGGGTGCTGAAAGAGCGCGTCGAGACCTCGGCGCCCTATGAGAACGTCTACACGCTGGCCCTGCGGGGTCTGCACGACCGGGCGATGGCCGGCAGCGAGGACCTCGACGCACGGAAGGCCACCATGCAGGAGGCTCTGCTGTCACAGCGGCAGATCCTGACAGAGGTGCTGGGCAAACCCGCGGAGGAGATTCCGCAGGCGTTCACGCCCTACAAGGAGGTGCTCGACGTTTACAACCGGGGGCTGGAGCTCCCCGACGACGTGACGATCATCTGGCCCGACGACAACTACGGCTACATGAAACGCCTGAGCAGCCCCGCGGAGCAGAAACGCTCCGGACGTTCGGGCGTCTACTACCACTCGTCCTACCTGGGCCGTCCGCACGACTACCTGTGGATGAACACCACCTCGCCGACGCTGATGTACGAGGAGCTGCGCAAAGCCTACGATTCGACGGCCGACCGCATATGGCTGCTGAACGCCGGCGACATCAAGTCGTGCGAATTCGCGGTCGATTTCTTCCTGGCGATGGCCTGGGACATCGACTCGTTCGACTTCCGGCGCGCCGCGGACTACCGCGCCGAGTGGATGAGCGGCCTGCTGGGCCGGGAGTATTTCGACCGTTTCCGGGAGATTTCCGACACCTTCTACCACCTCGCATTCGTCCGCAAGCCCGAGTTCATGGGCTGGGGCTACCAATGGGCCACGGACAAGCACGGCAAGGAGCGGAACACGGACACCGACTTCTCGTTCGCCAATTACCGCGAGGCCGACCACCGTCTCGAAGCCTACGCCCGGATCGCCGGGCAGACCGAAGAGCTGATGGACCGGATGCCCGAAGCGAACCGGGCGTGCTTCTATCAGGTGCTCTACTACCCGGTGAAGGCGTGCGAACTGCTGAACCGGATGGTGCTCCGCGGACAGCAGAACCGCCGCTACGCCATGCAGCAGCGTGCCGCGACCGACGCGCTGGCCACCGAAAGCCGCATGTGTCATGACAGCCTGCGGATCATCACGGCAGGCTACAACGCCCTGCTCGGCGGCAAGTGGAACCACGTGATGACGATGAACCAGGGATTCGCCGCCTCCTATTTCCAGCTGCCCGAGCTGCGGAGCGCACAGCTCGCACCCGGCGCCGTGCTGGAGGTCGAGGCCGAAAACGAGGATGTGATGAAAGGGCTGCGCAGTTTCCACATGCTCCCGACGTTCGACACGTTCCTGCGCCGTTCCCATTTCGTGGACGTTTACAACAAGGGCCGCGAGCCGCTGCAATGGAGCGCCTCCGCCAGCGACGAGTGGATCGTGCTGAGCCGCACGGCCGGCACGACGCGCACCGAAGAGCGGATCGAAGTGTCGGTGGACTGGACGAAAGTTCCCGTCGGAGACGAGGTTTCGGGCTGTCTGACGATCGCCGCCGCGAACGGGGAGAGCCGCCGCGTGCTGGTTTCGGTGTTCAACCCGGCCTCCCCCGCCCGCGAAGAGCTGCAAGGGGTGTATGTACAGCACAACGGATACATTTCGATCCCGGCGGCGGATTTCCACCGCAAGCGCGAGAACGACGCGATCCGCATCCGCCCGGTTCCGAACCTCGGCGTCGAGAACGCGGCGCTCCAGCTGGGCGATCCGACGATGCCGAAGCAGAACACCCGGCGGCGCGAAGTGCCCTGCGTGGAATACGATTTCTACACGTTCGAACAGGGTTCCGTAGACGTTTACACCTACGTGTTGCCGACTTTCGTGATCAGCGCCGACCGGGGATACGCCGGACACGAGGCGACGAATCTGGAAACCCAGTACGGAGTCTGCATCGACGAAGGTCCGGTGATGAACCCCTCGACCTCGTCGATCGAATACGCGCAGACCTGGTACGAAAGCGTGCTGCGGAACTGCCGCGTGAACAAAACGACGCTCCACATCGGCAAGCCCGGCAGACACACGCTGAAAATCCTGTGCGGCGACGCCGGCACGGTGCTTCAAAAGATCGTGCTGGATTTCGGCGGCATGCAGCGCTCCTACCAGGGGCCGCCGCCCACCCGCGCCGAGGTGCAATGAAAAAAGGAACGATCCGGATTTTCGGATCGTTCCTTTTTTCAGGACGGCAGGAAACGTCACTCCGGACATCCGGGAACGGGGTCCCCGGGCGTCGTGACGGCCGGATCGTAAACGGCGACCCCGACCCGCGAATCGGCACAGCCGTAATAGAGATACCACCGGGACTTGAAATAGACCAGCCCCTCGATGAAAACCGTCCCGTCCTTGTACTGTCCGCTCTTCTCGAAGTCGTCCACCGGACGGAAGAACGGCACGTCGAGACGTCCGATCACTTTCCCGGGCTCTTTCGCGTCGAACAGGATCTGCCCGGCGGAATAGGTGCGCGCCGGATAACGTTTGTCCCGCCCCTCGCCGAGCCGGTTCTGGCCGTTGTAAAGCAGCAGAATGCCCTTGTCGGTCAGCAGCGCCGGAGGGCCGCACTCGGTCAGGGCACTGTCGAAATAACCCTCGCGCGGATAGACCACCCCTTTCAGATTCCCGTCCGCATCCAGTTCCGGAGTCCAGTCGATCAGGTTGTCCGACGTGGCGATGTTGACCATCCGTTCGCCCCAGTACATCATATACTTTCCGTTCACGCGCGCGATGACCAGCCGGTCGCCGTCGAGCTTCGTCACAATCGATCCCGATTTGCTCTTCAGGTCGCGGAAACGCCCTCCGTAAGCCTTGGCGAATGCCGGGCCGTGCTTCGTCCATGTCACCAGATCGCGCGACGTGGCCACGCTGAGCCGCGGAATGCGGCGGTTCCACGAGGTGTAGAGCATCACATAGGTTCCGTCTTCGGTGACGGCCACGCGGGGGTCTTCGCAACCGCCCGGCCAGTCGCACTCCTTCATCGCGTCCTCGGCCGGAAAGAGCACCGGAGCATCCCCGAGGCGCATCGTCGCGCCGTCCGCGCTCCGGGCCAGCCCGATCCGCGACGTGCGCTTGCCGATACCGGTGGCCGAATTGTCCTCGGCACGGAAGAGCACGCAGATCTCCCCGTCCCGGACGGTCGCGGCCGGATTGAACGTGTCGCTCTCCATCCATCCGACCGAATCCCTGCGCATCGGGCAATAGAACCGGACCTGCGAATCGGGCCGAATGACGGGATTGGCGCCCGCAGGCCGGACGAAGCCGCCCAGCGCCCATTCCGGCAGCCGGTTTTCAGTCGTCCCGGGCTCCGCGGCCGAAGCTCGGCCCGCACCGCCGCCAACGAAAACAAGAAGCCCGGAGGCCGTCAGCAACATTCTGAATAGTCTTTTCATGAAATCTGTTTTTAAGTTCTGTTCCCGGGTCGGTTTCCGCATGTCCGCGCGGTTTTTTCCCGAGGTTTCCGCCGGATCGTCCGTTACCGGCAGATTCGGTACAAGATACGAAAAAACGGGCGAAAATAAAAGGACTCACCTCCGGAAAATTCCTTCGGAAAATCGAATATCCGGCCCTTCGGCGCATTTTGAACATTTCGTCCACCTCTTTTGGGCAATTTTTGAAATCCGCACAATCGGAGAATAACTATCTTGCAATCGCAAAACGACCGAAACACCGCCTATGAAAAAACCGATCCTATTGACCGCCCTCGGAGTTGCGGCCTGTGCGGCGCCCGCGGCAGCCCGGGAACAACCCAACATCTTGGTCATTCTCGCCGATGACATGGGGTATTCCGACATCGGCTGCTACGGAGGTCTGATACGTACGCCCAATCTCGACAGCCTCGCAGCACACGGGCTGCGCTACACCCAGTTCTACAACACGGCCCGGAGCTGCCCCTCCCGGGCAAGCCTGCTGACCGGCCTGCATCCCCACCAGACCGGCATCGGGCATATGGCCCAAAAACAGCACGGCGAAGAGGGGTACCGCGGAGACCTGAACGACCGCTGCGTGACGATAGCCGAGGTTCTGCGCACGGCCGGGTATGCGACCTACGCCGTGGGCAAATGGCATGTCACCAACCAGCTCTCACCCTCCGGTGCGAAGGACAACTGGCCGTTGCAGCGCGGATTCGACCACTTTTACGGAACCATCATGGGCGGCGGCAGCTATTACGATCCGGCGACGCTCTGCCGGGGCAACGACTACATCACTCCGGAAAACGATCCGGCCTACCGTCCCGAAACGTTCTATTACACCGACGCCATTGCCGACAACGCCCTGCAATTTCTCGCCACGCACCACGACCGGCAGGCCGGAAAGCCGTTTTTCATGTATATGGCCTTCACGGCAGCCCATTGGCCGATGCAGGTTCCGGAAGAAGAGGCCGCCTCTTATCACGGCGTCTTCGACAAGGGCTGGGATGAACTCAGACGCGAGAAATACCACCGGATGCGGCAGTCAGGGCTGCTCGACCCGTCCTGGGCGCTTTCAACCGACGAAACGGTGGTTCCGTGGCACACGGTGCAAAACAAGGATTTCGAAATCCGCTGCATGGAAGTTTATGCCGGAATCGTATCGCGCATGGACCGCAATATCGGCCGCGTGGTCGAATGGCTCCGCCGGCAGGGAATGCTGGACAATACGATCATCCTCTTCCTTCAAGACAACGGCGGCTGCGCCGAGGGCATGGAGCGGCAGCGTCCCCCGTTCAAGGTCCGCATCCCCCAGGGCGAAACCCTCGCCCCGATGGCTCCCGACGAACTCCAAACCCTCCTGATCCCCTTCAAAACCCGCGACGGGCGTCCGATGCGCCGCGGACAGGTCGAGGCCGGCGGCGCCGACACCTACGTAGCCTACGGCAAAGGCTGGGCGCACCTGAGCGACACCCCGTTCCGCGAATACAAACACTGGGTGCACGAGGGAGGCATCGCCACGCCCCTGATCGTCCACTGGCCCGCCGGCATTACGGCCCGGGGCGAACTGCGCAAAACGCCGGGACAGCTCCCGGACATCATGGCCACCTGCGTCGATCTCGCCGGGGCGCATTATCCCGAAAGTTACGGGGACAAAGCGATAACGCCTTGCGAAGGCACGAGTCTCGCCGGATCGTTCGAGGACGATACGATGCCGGAACGGGATCTGTTCTGGGAACACGAGGGAAACCGGGCCGTCAGATCGGGCCGCTGGAAACTGGTCTACAAGGCATCGAAGGGTCGCAAACAGGACATTCCGCTTTCGGCATGGGAGCTCTACGACCTGAAAACCGATCGGACCGAATGTCGGGACATCGCAGCCGAACGTCCCCGGCTGGTTCTGGAACTCGCCCGCAAATGGGAAGCATTCGCAGAGCGCTGTCAAGTGAAACCGTGGCCGACCACGAGTAAAACACCCGCTAAAAACCAAACACTCAAAATATCCGAACATGAATAACCGCACACTGCTCACCGGACTGCTGGGCGTCAGCACCGCTGCATCAGCCGCAGCCCAAACGCCCGCCAAAGTCAAAGCGCCCCAAACGCGCCCCAACATCATAATCATCTACACCGATGACATGGGCATCGGCGACCTCTCATGCACCAACACGGGATGGATCGAAACGCCGGCCATCGACCGGCTGGCGTCCCAGGGGCTGGTGATGAACAATTATTATTCGGCAGCGCCGGTCAGTTCGCCGTCGCGCGTGGGTCTCACGACGGGAATGTTCCCGATGGAATGGGGCATCAACACATACCTTCAGGCCCGCAAGGGCAATGCCGCCTGCGAGCAGGCCGACTATCTCTCAGCCGACGCGCCTTCGATGGCCCGCATCCTCCACGACGCAGGATACGCCACCGGACACTTCGGCAAATGGCACATGGGAGGCGGACGCGACGTGACGGATGCACCGCAGATCACCCGCTACGGATTCGACGAATATTGCTCGACCTGGGAGAGTCCCGATCCCGCGCCTGAACTGACCGCCTCGAACTGGATATGGTGCAAAAAAGACGACGTAAAACGATGGGAACGAACCGGTTACTTCATCGACAAGACGCTCGACTTTCTGGTGCGCCATCAGGGAACGCCCTGCTTCGTGAACCTCTGGCCCGACGACATGCACACGCCCTGGGTTCCCGACGAAGAGTCGCAGGACCACAACAACACGTGGGGATCGCGCCCCAACTTCACGGAGGTGCTGGCGGAATACGACCGTCAGATCGGACGTTTTCTCACCCGCCTGGACGAACTGGGGCTGAGCGACAACACCATCGTCATTTTCACGTCGGACAACGGTCCGGCGCCGAGTTTCCGCCAGCTCCGCACCAACGGTCTGCGCGGCATCAAAAACAGCCTTTACGAAGGCGGCATCCGCATGCCCTTCATCATCCGCTGGCCGGGCGTCATCACGCCGGGCAAGGTGGACGACGAGACCGTCGTCTGCGCCGTGGATCTGCTGCCCTCGCTTTGCGCCATCGCCCGGGCTCCCCTGCCGAAAGACTACCGATCGAGCGGAGAGGATATGAGCAAGGCCCTGTTGGGGACAGCTTCGGCCCGCAAGGGTGATCTGATGTGGGATTTCGGCCGCAACGCATCGTTCAACTTCCCGCGGGACGCCTATCACCGCAGCCCTTCGCTGGCGATCCGCCGCGGCGACTGGAAACTGCTCGTCAACCCCGACGGAACGAATGCGGAGCTGTACGACCTGTCGAAAGACGCCAACGAGACGCAAAACCTCGCCGCAGAGCATCCCGACCTTACGGAAGAACTTTCGAAGAACCTCCTCGCCTGGTGGGAGCGCCGCCCCCGCATCAACGGACAAAAATGATCCCCGCACCCATGAAATATCTCCGTGCATTGATCCTCCTGACAGCGTTCGCAGCGGCATCCGCCTCCGGACAGACTCCGTCTTCCGGAACATTCGCCAATCCGCTGCTCGACAACGGCGGAGACCCGTGGGTGACATTCTGCGACGGACGCTACTACTACATGCACACCTTGGGCAAGAGTATCGACCTGTGGATCACAGAAGACATCACCGACCTGCGGCACGCCGAACGGAAAACGATCTGGAAGCCCGCCGCAACGGAAAATCTGCAACACATATGGGCTCCGGAAATCCATCGTATCGGCAACAAATGGTACGTCTACTTTACGGCCGACGACGGCAATCTGGACCATCATCGGATGTACGTTCTGGAAAATACGAATCCCGATCCGGCGAAAGGACGGTTCGAACTGAAAAACCGCATCGTCACCGACCCGGCCGACAACTGGGCCATCGACGGTTCGGTCTTCGAACATCGCGGCGAACTCTACATGGTATGGTCGGGCTGGCAGAAGCCCCGCACGCAGGTCGAAACACAATGCATCTACATCGCCCGGATGAAAAATCCCTGGACTCTCGATTCGGAACGCGTGTTGATCTCGCAGCCCGAATTCGATTGGGAACGCCGCTATATCAACGGCGACGGCACCCGGCTGGGGCATATCGTCTACGTCAACGAAGGCCCCCAGCCGCTCAAAAGCCCCTCGGGCCGCCTCGTCCATATCGCCTACTCCGCCAGCGGAGTCTGGACAGCCCACTACTGCCTCGGATTATTGACGGCATCGGCCGACGCGGACCTGCTCGATCCTGCATCGTGGACCAAATCCCCGCAGCCGATCCTGCGCCAATCTCCGCAAAACGAGGTTTTCTGCACGGGGCACAACAGTTTCTTTCCCTCTCCCGATGGCACCGAAACCTACATCCTCTACCACGCCCGGAAAACCCCGGCGACACGAGGCCCCGGTTCAGCCCGCTCTCCGAGAGCCCAGAAAATCGCCTGGAAGGATGATTATCCGGTCATCGGCAACCCCCTGCCGCTGTCAGCGACACTGCCTAAACCGGCAGGAACCCCGATCAGAAACTAATCTATCAAAAACGACTCATGGATTCGAAACACGTTCTTTTGCCACTGGCTCTCTGCGGAGCGGTTACAGGCGGAGCCAGGACGCCGCAGTCGCAGCCCAACATCGTGGTGATACTGGCCGACGATCTGGGTTTCTCCGACCCCGGATGCTATGGCGGCGAAATACAGACCCCGACGCTCGACCGCCTCGCCGCCGAAGGCGTCCGCTTCACGCAAATGTACAACTCGGCGCGCAGCTGTCCATCGCGCGCCTGCCTGATGACAGGGCTTTATCCGCATCAGGTCGGTGTCGGCGAAATGATCGGCGGCCCCCAGAAAAAACGCTGGCCCGAAGGTTACAGCGGTTTCCGCGATGACAACAACCTGACCATCGCCGAAGCGCTGCGCACCAACGGCTACTACACGGCCATGGCCGGCAAATGGCACCTCGGACAGCACCCGACTCCCGTAGACCGCGGATTCGAAGACTTCTACGGCCTGCTCGAAGGATTCACAACGTTCTGGGAACAATCGAAATACACGCGTCTCCCGAATCCGGAAACCGTACGCATCTACCCGGAAGACGAATACTATTCGACAAACGCCATCACCGATTATGCCATCGAATTTGCGGGCAAGGCGAAGGAACGGCAAAAGCCGCTGTTTCTCTATCTCTCCTACAATGCGCCCCATTTTCCGCTGCACGCACCCAAGGAACGGATCGACAAATACATGGCAACCTATCTGAAAGGATGGGACGTTATCCGCGCCGAACGGGAACAACGGCTGCGCCGACTGGGACTGTTGTCCGACGACGAACGGATGAGTGCCCGCGGAGAAGTGCCGGCGAGTCTTTTCGTCAAAAAGGCGCACGCCATCGAAGCCTGGGATTCGCTGACCGAGGACCAGCAGAAAGATCTCGCACGCCGGATGGCGATATATGCCGCTATGGTCGATATCATGGACGAAAACATCGGTCGCTTCATCGAATCTCTGCGTGCGAACGGACAACTGGACAACACGTTGATTATCTTCATGTCCGACAACGGAGCATGCGCCGAATGGCACGAATTCGGATTCGACGGGCACAGCGGACCCACATACCACACCCACGTCGGCGACGAACTCGACGGCATGGGCCAGAAAGGAACCTACCACCATTACGGAACAGGTTGGGCCAATGTCTGCTGCGCACCGTTCTACCTCTACAAACACTTCGCACACGAAGGCGGCATCTCCACGCCGAGCATCCTATGGTGGGGCGACCGGGTAAAGCATAAGGGAAGCATCGACAACCAGCCCTGCCATTTCACCGACATCATGACCACCTGTCTGGCCACATCGGGCACGAAATACCCCAAGACGTACGAAGGCCGCGAATTGTTGCCCCTGAAAGGCATCTCGATCCTGCCGATCGCCGAAGGCAAGAAAATCGAACAACGGCCTGTCTTCGCCGAACACGAGGGCAACCGGATGGTCCGCATCGGCGACTGGAAGCTCGTGGCTTCCTATTACAACGGTCAGGAATGGGAACTTTACAACATTGCGGAAGACCGCACCGAACAGCACGACCTGGCCGGCAGATACCCGAAAAAAGTCGCCCGGATGGAGCAGCTTTATTTCAAATGGGCCCGGGAAAACAACGTGCTGCCCTATCCGCAGCTGATCAATGAATTCACTCGCCGCAAATTAACCGTTTTCAAAGAGAAGTAAAATGACACCCACTGGAAAAATCGGGCTCGGGACCTCGCTGGCCCTGCTCTCGGGCGGCATCGCACAAGCCGCAAAACCCGCAACCGGCACAACCCCGAAAAAACCGAATATCGTACTGGTCATCGCCGATGACTGCCGGTTCCTCGATTTAGGCTGCTACGGCAGCCCCGATGCCATCACCCCCAACATCGACCGGCTGGCCGCCGAAGGAGTGCGTTTCACCCGGTTCTTCCAGGCCACAGCCATGAGTTCGGCGACGCGCCACTGCCTGCTCACGGGACTTTACCCCGTTCGTTCAGGCGCATACCCCAACCACACCCGGCTCAACGACGGTGTCGGCACGCTCCCCCAGTACCTCAAGCAAGCGGGCTACCGCGTCGCACTGGAAGGAAAACGGCACATCGCCCCCATCGAAGCCTTTCCGTTCGAATACCTCTCGAACGAACAGCAGCGCACCGTCTATCCCGAGCTGATCGAACCGTTTCTGGCAGACGTGGCCCGTTCGGGCGAGCCGTTCTTCCTCTACGTCGGTTCGACCGAACCCCACGACCCCTGGAACAAAGGCGACCAGAGCCTTTGGAATCCCGACGACCTCACGCTGCCCTGCAATCTGGTGGATACGCCCGCCACGCGCAAGCAGTTCCGCAACTACCTTGCGGAGATCAACGAGCTGGACAACCAGGTCGGTACGGTCGATGCGTTGCTGCACAAGTACGGCCTCGACGAAAACACGATCTTCATCTTCACCAGCGAACAAGGCTATTCGTTCCCGTTCGGCAAGTGGACCTGCTACGACGAAGGTCTGCATACGGGGTTCGTCATCCGCTGGCCCGGGACGGTGAAGCCCGGAAGGGTCACGGACGCCATGTGCGAATATGTCGATGTGACCCCGACGCTGGTGGACATCGCCGGCGGAAAGATCCCCGAAGGACTCGACGGCAGGAGTTTTCTGCCCGTCATCAAGGGCGAAACCGATTCGTTCAAAAACGAGGTATACGGCATCCAGACCAGCCGCGGAATCTTCTTCGGACCAGAGTATTACGCCATCCGTTCGATTCGAAACGAACGCTACGCCTACATCATGAACCTCACGCCCGAGGCCACATTCAAATGTATGTCCACGAATCCCAAGAAAGGCTGGTGGATGTCGTGGAAGGAGAAGGCCGCCACCGACGAATTCGCCCGGCGACAGGTCGAACGCTATCAGAAACGGCCGGCCGAAGAGCTCTACGACATCGTAAACGACCCGTTCCAGACCCGGAACCTCGCCGACGACCCGCAATACGCCGGCGAAAAGGCCCGGATGCGCGCCAAACTCCTGCAATGGATGGAGAGCCAGGGAGACAAAGGTCAGCAAACGGAGATGGAGGCATTGGAACACATGGTCAAACACCGTTAAAATCAGAACTGTCTCTACTCGGCCCGCGACGAACCGCACCTGCTATACGGTGAACCTGCATCAGCGATAGCCGATCCGGTCGGAAAGAGGAAACCTCGGCGGCCCGGCAACGGCTGCCGAGGGCTGAAAATCTGCATGCAAAGCGAAACATTCCGGTCGGAAAGTGCGTGTTCCCGGTCGCTGGCAAGGTAATTGACGGCCTCCTGACATAAACACACAAACACATACGACTATGGGAATGTTTTGCTTTCAATGTCAGGAGACGGCCATGAACAAGGGCTGTACGATCAAGGGCGTCTGCGGAAAAGAACCCGCGACCGCCGGATTGATGGACGTGCTGATCTATGCCGTCCGGGGCGAGGCGATCGTCAACCGGGCGCTGCGCGCAAAAGGCGCCGCCGACACCGCCGCCAGCCGCCGGATACTCGACGCGCTGTTCAGCACCATCACCAACGCCAATTTCGACGACGAGGCGCTGAAGATGCGCATCGCCGAAGCGCTGGCGACGAAAAACCGCCTGATCGGAACGGCCGAGAAACGCGGCATCGCGCTGCCCGACATGCCCGAAGTGAAATTTCACCCCGCCCCGTCGGAATACGAAGCCGAAGCCGTAAAAGTGGGTGTGCTGAGCATGCGCGACGAGGACATACGGTCGCTCAAACAACTGATCATCTACGGCGTGAAGGGAGCCGCCGCCTACGCCGAACACGCCCTGAACCTCGGCCACGAAGACCCGTCGCTCTACGAGATGCTGGAAAACGCCCTGGCCGAGGTCAGCCGCGAAGACATCGGCGCCGACGAACTCACGGCGCTGGTCCTGAACGTCGGCGAAGCGGGCGTCAAGGCGATGGCGCTGCTCGACAAGGCCAACACCTCGGCTTACGGCGACCCGGAGATCACGAAGGTCAACATCGGCGTCGGCAAACGCCCCGGCATCCTCGTGAGCGGTCACGACCTGAAAGACTTCGGGGAGCTGCTCGAACAGACCAAAGATGCCGGCGTGGACATCTACACCCACAGCGAAATGCTTCCAGCGCACTATTATCCGGCTTTCAAGAAGTACAGCCACTTCGTCGGCAACTACGGCAACGCCTGGTGGAAACAACGCGACGAATTCGAGACTTTCAACGGCGTGATTCTCTTCACGACCAACTGCATCGTACCCCCGCGGCCGAACGCGGCCTACGCCGACCGGATCTATACGACGGGCTCGGCCGGGCTGCCCGGCGCAACGCATATCCCGGACCGCAAGGAGGGCAGGCCGAAGGATTTCTCGCAACTGATCGAGCACGCCAAGAAGTGCCCGCCTCCGACGGAGATCGAACACGGAGAGATCGTCGGCGGCTTCGCCCACCATCAGGTGCTGGCACTGGCCGACAAGGTGGTCGATGCCGTGAAGTCGGGAGCGATCAAGAAGTTCGTCGTGATGGCCGGATGCGACGGCCGCATGCGCTCGCGGGAGTATTACACCGATTTCGCTTCGGCGCTGCCCGGAGATACGGTCATCCTGACGGCCGGCTGCGCCAAATACCGCTACAACAAACTGCCGCTAGGCGACATCGGAGGCATTCCGCGCGTACTCGACGCCGGACAATGCAACGACAGCTATTCGCTGGTGCGCATCGCGCTGGCGCTGAAGGAGGCTTTCGGGCTCGGGAGCGTCAACGACCTGCCGATCGTCTACAACATCGCGTGGTACGAGCAGAAGGCCGTCATCGTGCTGCTGTCGCTGCTGAGCCTCGGCATCAAGAACATCCACGTCGGGCCCACGCTCCCGGCGTTCCTGTCGCCGAACGTGCTGAAAGTGCTGGCCGACAAATTCGGCCTCGGGACCATTTCGACCGTGGAAGAAGACATGAAAAACCTGATTTATGAAAACAACGACGGAAAACACGTTCCCGAAGGCATCGGTGATGCGGTTCGCGGATAAAATCGAATATGCCAACGGAGGCGTCGTAAGCAAACAGGTGCTGAAAAACGACGCCGGCAACATCACCCTCTTCGCTTTCGACGAGGAGCAGGGGCTCGCAGAGCACACCGCACCGTTCGACGCCCTGGTGCAGGTGTTGGACGGCGAGGCCGAAATCCGGATCGGCGGCGAACCACTCCGGCTGAAAACCGGCGACGCCGTCATCATGCCCGCCGGGGTCCCTCACGCCCTGCAAGCCGTCGGACGGTTCAAGATGCTGCTGACCATGATCAAGGGATGAGAAAGAGAGAACGCCGGCTGCGCCGGCGTTCTCTTTGCACCCGTAAGATGCGAGCGGAAAAGACCGTAAATGTCCAGAATAAGACCGTTTATCCGAAGTCCTCCGCTTGCGCAATCGGCAGGGCTTTAGTAACTTGCAGCCGGACAAATCCGCTTCCCGCAGCTGCGGACAGAAACAACTGGCATTCAACGGTTTGAATTTTGCGACAGGCGGAATCGTTCGTTGTGCACATGCTGAGAAAAATCGTAAAATATACGCTTCGGACACTGATCGTCATCCTGCTGGCGGTGCTGCTCGCCCCCGCGCTGCTCTACGTTCCGGCCGTTCAGGATTTCATCCGGGGCAAGGCGGTCGGCTACGCCTCCGAGGCGCTCGGCATGGACCTTTCGGTCGGCCGCATCCGCCTCGCCTTCCCGCTCCGGCTGACGGTCGAAGAGACGCTGCTGATCGACCGGGCCGACACGCTCGTCGATTGCGGCCGGCTCTCGCTGGACGTGGTCCTGTGGCCGCTGATCCGGAAAGAGGTCGTCGTCCGCAGTTTCGAACTGGACCGGATCGCGGCCCGCTACAAAGACACCACGGGAGGTTTGGATATGCGCCTCTCCGCCGGACTGCTCTCGCTCGGGGAGACCCGGGCCGACCTCCGGACCCAGAGGGCCGGCATCGCCCGGATCACACTCTCCGACGGCGACATCTTCCTCGGCCTGAAGGCATCGGCCCCTGCGGAAAAGACCGACAGCACGGCTCCGCCGGCCTGGTCGCTCGACATCCGGAAAATCTCGGTCCTGAACACCTCCTTCGGGATGCGGACCGCACCCGCGGTGACCGAACTCGCGGTACGCCTTGCCGACGGCACGGTCGGGGAGTGCCGCGTCCGGCTCGACAGCCAGCAGGTCAGCGTCGGGAGCGTGCTGCTCGACCGCGGCGTCTGCTCCTACCTGACCGCCCCGTCCGGCCCCGGGACCGAAACGCCGCCCGAACCTGCCGACACGACGCCCTCCCTGCCGTGGACCGTGCGGGTGGGAAGCGTCGCGCTGACCGACAACCGGGTGGAGTACGGCACGCTGGGCCACCGCCCCGCCGCGGGATTCGACCCGGCGTTCATCGCCCTCTCGGCACTCGACCTGCGGATCGACTCGGTCTACAACCGGGGCGCCGACATCGCCCTGCAACTCCGGCAGCTGACGTTCACCGAACGCAGCGGACTTTCGGTGCGCGACGCGAGCGGACGGTTCGAAATGGGCCCGGCAGGCGTTTCGCTCTCCGGATTCGAACTCGGAACCGCCCGGTCCCGGCTCCGGGCCGACGTTTCGGCCGGACCCGGCATCCTGCGCACAGAGCCCCGCACGCCGCTCTCCGCCGCGCTTTCCGCCGACCTGAACACCCGGGAGATCGCCGATCTCTACCCGGCGGCGATCCCTCCGGCGCTGAACGACCGCACGGTCCGGATGAAACTGACCGCGGCGGGAACCCTGGCCGACATCGGCCGGATCGGTCTCGACATATCGTCGCCCGGGCACCTCGACTTCACCGCCGACGGCCGGGCGCAAAACCTCCTCGACCCCGAATCGCTGAACGCTTCGGCCCGTTTCGAAGGCGACTTCCGCGACATGGCTTTCCTCGTGGAGCTGCTGCCCGATTCGGCCCTGCGCCGCCGGGTGGCGATCCCCGACCGGATCGGACTTCGCGGCTCGGCCGCGGCGGACAGAGGTGCGCTCTCGGTCGCCTCGACGCTCTCCGTCGGCGACGGCCGCATCGTTCTGGACGGGCGTCTCGATCCCCGGCAGGAGAGCTACGACGCCGAATTCCGGTGCGACAGCTTCCCGGCCGGCCGCTTCCTGCCGTCCGACTCGCTGGGGATGATCGACCTCGCGCTGACCGCCCGGGGCGCCGGATTCGACCCGTTCAAAGCCCGGACCCGGGCGAGCCTCCGGGCGCAGATCGACCATGCGGAGTACCGCGGTCACGACTTCGGCGGCATCGGGCTGGAGGCGGATTTGGAAAACCACCGTCTTTCGGGCGCCCTCTCCGACCGGGATTCGGCCCTGCGGATGTCGCTAACGCTCTCCGGTGCGCTGACCGAGGAGCGGCAGGAGGTGCGCCTCGTAGGCAGAATCGCCGATTTCGACCTCGCACAGATGGGTTTCGTCCCGGAGCGGCTCGGCGGTTCGTTCCTGCTCGACGCCGAGGCATCGGCGACCCGCTCCGGCAGCTATGCCGCCCGCGTGGGGCTGGACAGCATCGTGATCCGAAGCGGCTACCGCACCGACCGCATCCGCGCCACCAGCCTCTCGTTCGCGGCCGACACGGCCTCGACCCGCGTCGAGGCGTCGTCCGGCGACCTGTCGCTGCGGTTCTCGTCGCGCAGTCCGCTGGACTCGCTGATCGCGGCCCTGACCCGGAGCGCCGACACGCTGGCGCGCCAAATCCGCCTCCAGAAGGTCGATATGGAGCAGCTGCAACCCGTGCTTCCCGACTTCGACCTGCAAGCCGCAGCCGGACGGAACAATATCCTGAACAACCTGCTGAAAACCCGGAAAGCCTCGTTCAAAGCGCTGGAAATCCGGGGCGGCAACCACAGTTCGCAGCCCGTCTCGCTCCGGATGCGCGTCGAAGGGCTCGCCTCGGGAGGCATCGTGCTGGACACCGTGAAGCTCGGCATCGCACAGGAGGCGGAACGGCTGGCCTACTACCTCCGCGCGGCGAACACCCCCGGCAATCTCGACCATGTAGCGCAAGCCGCCCTGTACGGTAGTCTGGCGGGCAACACCGGCACGGTGAACCTCTGGCAGAAGAACCGTGCGGGCCGCGAAGGGTTCCGCTTCGGGTTCGACGTGGCGTGGACCGACAGCCTGATCCGCGCGAGCGTCACGCCCCGCAACCCGCTCTTCGGCTTCGAACCCTGGGAGGTCAATCCCGGCAACTACCTCGTCTACCGCTTCGACAAACGGCTGGAAGCCGACCTCGACCTGACCCACGGCACCCAGCGGTTCGCGCTGCGGAGCGTTTCCGCCCCCGGTGCGCCCGACGGCATCCGGCTCGACATCGCCGGACTGAACATCGGTTCGATGCTGGAACTGCTCCCCTCGGCGCCGCCCATCGACGGCGTGCTGGGCGCCGACGTGACGCTGCACCTCGCGCCGGACAGCCTGTGCCTCCGGGGCGACGTGTCGGTGTCGGAGCTCTCCTACGCAAAACAGCGTTTCGGGAATCTCGATTTCGGGCTCTTCTACGGTCAGGGCCGGGGACACCGGGCCGATGCACGGCTCCTGCTGGACGGCGCCGAGGCGCTGACCGTCGCGGGCGACTACCGCCCCGACCGCGAAAGCCCGCTCGACCTGACGGTCTCGGTTCCGGGGCTTCCCCTGCGTCCGGTCAACATCTTCCTGCCCGAAGATCTGCTCCGCCTCTCGGGCGACCTCGGGGCGAAAGTGCACGTGCGGGGCACCTCCGACCGGCTGATACTCGACGGCGGCGTGCGGTTCGCGCAGACCGAGGTCCGCGTGCCGATGATCGGCACCTCGTTCCGGCTCTCGTCCGACATCATCCGCATCGCCGACAGCCGCGTGCGGTTCGACGACTACGCGATCACGGCCCCGAACAAAAATCCGCTGATGATCCGGGGCAGCGTCGATCTCTCGGACTTCGCCCGGATGAAGGCCGACCTCGCGCTGCGCGCCTCCGACTTCCAGTTCGTGAACGTCGCCCGCAAGGAAGGAGCCCCGGTCTACGGAAAAGCCTACCTCGATCTCGACGCCACGGCCCGGGGGCCGCTCGACGAACTCGTCGTCCGCGGCAGCCTCGCCCTGCTGGGCGGCACGGACATCAGCTACGTCATGCAGGACTCGCCGATGGAGGTGAAAGAGCGGCCGCAGAACGTCGTGTCGTTCGTGTCGTTCCGCGACCTCGACGCGCAGGAGCCCTCCGAAGCGGCCCCGGCGGTCCGGATCGGCGGTATGGACGTGCTGCTGAACGTCGATATCAACAGCGACGTGAAGGCCGGCGTGGACCTATCGGCCAGCGGCGATAATCGCATCGACCTCCAGGGCGGCGGCAACCTGACCTACACGATGAATCCGCTGGGCGACGTGAGCCTCTCGGGCAAATACGTCCTCTCGGGCGGCACCGTGCGCTACAATCCGCCGGTCATCTCGCAGAAGATCTTCAAGATCACCCCCGACGGCTACGTCGAGTGGGTGGGGAACATCGCCGACCCGGCCTTCAACATCACGGCCGTCGAGACCGTCCGGACCAACGTCTCCTCGAACGACCAGGATGCGCGCCCGGTGAACTTCGACATTTCGATCAACATCCGCAACACGCTCAACGACCTCGCGGTGAGCTTCGACCTCGCGGCCCCCGAGGACCTCACGCTGCAAAACGAACTGAACTCGCTCACGGCCGAACAGCGTGCCACGCAGGCGATGAACCTCCTGATCTACAACACCTACACGGGTCCCGGATCGACGGGCAAAGCCTCCTCGGAGAACCCGCTCAACTCGTTCATCCAGAAGGAGCTCAACCAGTGGGCGCAGAACAACCTGAAAGGCGTCGATCTCTCGTTCGGCATCAACTCCTACGGCGAGGACGACCCCAACGGCCAGCGCACCGACTAC
>ERZ1673753.571-NODE-571-length-44480-cov-23.546246_pt1 | contig 44480 bp, 31 predicted proteins | sample MGYA00580201_ERZ1673753 | MGnify/ENA primary metagenome ERZ1673753 (study PRJEB41218, sample SAMN15661747) | gut metagenome | host: Homo sapiens | place: Canada: London | collected 2015-08-20/2019-03-30 | study: EMG produced TPA metagenomics assembly of... | reverse complement strand
TCATGCCGGAGCCGCAGACCATGCCCACGGTGTAAGCGGGAACGGAATAGGGGATACCGGCCTTGATGGCCACCTGGCGGGCAACGTTCTGGCCCTGAGCAGCGGTCAGGATGCAGCCGAACATAACCTCATCCACGTTTTCGGGGGCGATATTGGCACGCTTGAGGGCCTCCTTCACCACCACGGCGCCCATCTCGGCGGCGGGGGTGTTCTTCAGGGAACCACCGAAGGAGCCGATAGCGGTACGGCAGCAATTGACGACATACAGATCTTTCATGATGGAATTATCCTCCTACATTTGGTTTTGGGGTTCTACTCTGTACCTATATCGTAGTCATTTTCGACCGAATAGTCAACCCCCAGAATTGCTCTGCGCTGAAAAATCGTAGGACTGAACAGGATTAGACCCGATTTCTTTGTTGCTTTGACTAAAAATTAACAAGCTGGTTAATTTTATGACAAGGCCGAACGGGCCTCCTGGAGCCTGGTATAAAAGGCGCCGGGGTCCAGCTTGTTGAACAGGCGGGTGTTGTATTCCACCTTTGCGTCGGCCACGGCGGCCTTGATTTGCGTTTCAAACAGGGCATTGACCACGGCGGACTGGTCCAGCTCCTTGCCCACGGCCACATACAGGGCGCTGCCGGTGTCGATGACATCGCTGACCTGGCCGGGCTCCAGCGCCGACACGGCGGCGGCCAGGGTCTCGCCCATGTCCCCGGCGGAGGCGGTGACGCCGGCCTCCGTCACGTCCTCCATGCCCAGCTGGCCCGCCAGGTCCAGATACGCGGCGGTAACGTCCTGGGCGTCCCGCAGCTGCTGGGCAAAGCTCTCGGCCGCCAGGCGGGTGTTGTCGTCATTCTGGCCGTCCAGGGGCCAGTACAGCAGCAGACTGGTGGCATAGCCCCCCTGCCGGGCCAGGGCGTCAATGTCCTCCTGGGCAGGGTACAGAGCGCTGCCGGGGGTACAGAACGCCTGACGCACCCCGGCATACAGGTAATAGCCCCGGCTGATGGCGTCGAACATGGCCTCCGACACGCCCATGCCCTGGATCTGCTTGCTGTAGGCCTCCTGGCTGCCGTAATAGGTGATATACTGCTGGCGCTGGTTTTCCAGGGCCTCCCGGTCGGCGTCGGACAGGGTCACATTCCCCCGCTTGGCCCACTGGCGGACCACGGCGTACAGCTTCACGGTCTCCAGGGCGTCCTGCTTGGCATAGGCCCCGTAGGTCATCCCCTCGGACAGCTCCGCGTCAAAGTCAAGGTCCTGAACGTTGTACGCCAGATACTCACAGTCATAGGCCAGCCAATACAGATACTCCTCGGCGTCAATGGTCTCTCCGTTGACGGTCAGCAGCTCGGCGTCGGGCCGGATGCCGCTGGCCTGATAGAACAGGCCGTCGGTGCGGTGGCCGTTGGTAAGGATACCGCTGGCGGAAATGCCCACCACCAGCAGCGCGGACAGGACCACCGAGGCGGCCAGACGGATCCATGCTTTTTTCATAAGTTATCTCCTTCCCGGGCAGCTTTGCCCAGCTCTTCTTTTTTCAGCCGCAGCTCCTCCGTCAGCTTCCCGGCAGCGGAGAGGGCGTCCTCCCCGGGGGCCAGGTGCAGCCGGAGCCGGGGAGGCTCCCCGGCGGACAGACGCAGGCGATTGCGGTAGCCGGGCATGGAGCACACGGCCATCAGGCTGGGTACGTCCACGCGGCTGTCAAAGGTGAAGGCCACCACACCGGCCCTCTGGGTGATATCGGTGATGAACACGTCGGCGGCGGCGGCCCGCAGCAGGGCCACGTCCAGCAGGGCCATCACCGGCTTGGGCGGGTCGCCGTAGCGGTCCGTCAGCTCGTCCACCAGGTCCGACGCCTCCTCCGTGGTGCGGATGGCCGCCATGCGGCGGTACAGGTCCATGCGTTGGTGGGCGGAGGGCACATACCGCTCCGGAATGTGGGCGGAGGTGGCCAGGTCCGCCGAGCAGTCGGGGCGGATGTCCTTTCCCCTCCCCTGCTGCTCCAGCACCGCGTCGTTCAGCAGCCGCAGATACATGTCGTAGCCCACACTCATCAGATAGCCGGACTGCTCCGGGCCCAGCAGGTTCCCCGCCCCGCGGATCTCCAGGTCCCGCATGGCAATGCGGAAGCCGGAGCCGAAGGCCACATACTCCCGGATGGCGGACAGCCGCTTGCCGGCCACCTCCGTCAGCACCTTGCCGGGGCGATAGGTCAGATAGGCATACGCCCGGCGGGCGCTGCGGCCGATGCGGCCCCGGATCTGGTGCAGCTGGGACAGGCCCAGCCGGTCCGCGTCCTCGATGATCAGGGTGTTGACGTTGGGGATATCGATGCCGGTCTCGATGATGGTGGTGCACACCAGCACCTGGATCTCGCCGTCGGCCATCTGCTGCATGACGGAGCTCAGCTCCCGCTCGGCCATTTTGCCGTGGGCAATGCCGATGGCCGCATCCTCCCCCAGCCACTGCCGCAGGCGTCCGGCGGTGGACTCGATGTTCTCCACCCGGTTGTGCAGGTAATATACCTGGCCGCCCCGGCTCAGCTCCCGGCGGATGGCCTCGGCAATGACGGGCCACTCGTGCTCCATCACATAGGTCTGCACCGGCTGGCGGTCGTGGGGCGGCTCCTCGATGGTGCTCATGTCCCGGATGCCGGACAGGGCCATATTCAGAGTCCGGGGAATGGGGGTGGCGGACAGGGTCAGGGTGTCCACCTGCCGGGCCCGCTCCCGGAGCTTTTCCTTGTGGGTAACGCCGAAGCGCTGCTCCTCGTCGATGACCAGCAGGCCCAGGTCGTGAAATTTCAGGTCCTTCTGCAGAAGCTTGTGGGTGCCGATCAGCAGGTCCACCTTTCCCGCCTGGGTCCGGGCCAGAATGTCCCGCACCTGGGCGGGGGTCCGGAACCGGGAGAGCACCTCGATGTTCACCGGGAAGGACCGGAACCGGTTCACCGCCGTGGCATAGTGCTGCTGGGCCAGGACGGTGGTGGGCACCAGAATGGCGGCCTGCTTGCCGTCCAGAATGCACTTCATCACCGCCCGCAGGGCCACCTCGGTCTTGCCGTAGCCCACGTCGCCGCACAGCAGCCGGTCCATGGGCCGGGGCTGCTCCATATCGGCCTTGATGTCCCGGATGGCCTGCAGCTGGTCGTCGGTCTCCGTGTAGGGGAAGGCGTCCTCAAACTCCTGCTGCCAGGGGCTGTCCGGCGAGAAGGCATGGCCTGCCAGCCGCTGCCGCTGGGCATACAGCCGGATCAGCCCCTCGGCCAGATCCTTGGCGGCGGCCTTGGCCTTGCGGGTGGTCTTGGCCCACTCGGTGCCCCCCAGCTTATTGAGCTTGGTGCGCTCGTTGTCCTCGCCGGGGCCGATGTACTTGCTGACCAGGTCCAGAGACGTGGCCGGAACATACAGCACGTCCTGCCCGGCGTAGGCGATCTTGATATAGTCCTTTTCCACCCCGTCCACCGGCATGCGCAGCATGGCCACGAACCGGCCGATGCCGTGGTGGGCATGGACCACCAGGTCTCCGGGGGTCAGGTCCGTGTAGGACTGGAGCTTCTGCTGATTGCTGTCCCGCCTGGGCCGGGGCTTTTTGGCCCGGCCGGACAGGGGCGTGGTCAGCTGCCCCTCCGTCAGCACCGCCAGCCGCCCCTCCGGATATTCGCACCCGGCGGACAGGGCTCCCACGGCAATGAGCACCGTGCCCTTTTCCGGGGACTTTTCCCCGGACAGGTCCACGGCGGCGGGGATTTTCCGGTCCGCCAGCATCCGGCGGAGGTTCCGGGCCCGGACCTCGCCGCCGCACAGCACCATCACCCGGTAGCCCGACGTGAGATAGTGGGTCAGGTCCGTGCAGGCCAGCTCCAACGACCCGCCGTAGCTGGACAGCTGCTTGGCCGTCAGCTGTAACAGGTCCTTGGGAGCCAGCAGCTGCCGCCCGGTGGTGAGACCGTCCAGCTGCACCACCGGGTGCTTTTCCAGCCCCAGGGCCAGCTCCGGCTCCGAGGCGGCAAAATCCGCCAGCTCACCGGCCAGAAAGCCCGCCTCCATTCCGGCGGACACGTCCTCCTTCAGCTGCCACAGCCAGCCCCGCAGGGCCTCCGCTGTGCGGCCGCTGTCCTCCACGCAGATCAGGGCATCCGCGGACAGATAGTCCAGGGCGGTGGTCTTTTCCGGGTACACCGCCGCCATGCAGCGGTCCGCGCCGTTGGGGGTGACCCCCTGGCGCAGCAGGGCGGCATCGGCGGTCAGCAGGTCCCGCAGGGCCTGGGTGCCCTGCCTCCGGGCAAGGCGCTTCACTGCGGCCTCCAGCCGGGCGGCGGCGTCCTCCGCCGTATGCTCCTCCCAGCCGGGCAATACCTCCGCCGCCGGAAGCAGCAGCGCCTCCCGGCGGTTTTCCACCCGGCGCTGGGTGGCGGCGTCAAATATGCCCAGGGAGTCGATCTCGTCGTCGAAAAATTCGCAGCGCACCGGCTGCTCCATACCCGGGGAGAACACGTCCAGGATGCCGCCCCGCAGGGCGAACTGTCCCGGGCCCTCCACCTGGTCACAGCGGGTATATCCGGCTCCGGCCAGCCGCCGGGTCAGGGCGTTCAGGTCCCACTGCTGGCCCACGGCCAGGGTCAGTGCCGTCCGCTCCAGCACCCGGGGCGGGATGCACCGCTGCACCAGCGCGTCCGGGGTAGTGACCACCACGGGGCTGCTTCCCAGACGGTACAGGGCCGCCAGCCGCTGGTTTTCCCACTGGCGGCTGGACTCCATAGGCCGCCACTGAAGCTCCCGGGCCGGGAGCACCAGGGGCGTCTCCCCGGTGAGCACGGCCAGGTCACCGGCCTGGCGCCGGGCCTCCCGTTCGTCGGCACACAGCACCCACAGGGGCCGTCCGCTGTCCCGGTGCAGGGCCGCCTCCACCTGGGCCCGGTGGACCGGTCCCACGCCGGTGACCAGCACCGGCGAAACGCCGCCGCGTACATCCTCTGTCAGCTGCCGCACCTCCGTCAGGTGCAGCAATTCCTTTACCAGCGCCTTCACCGGGCACCTCCCTTCGTTTTCCCCCAACGCATCCCGGGGCGTATACGGTAAGTATACGCCCCGAAGCTGTAATTTAACTTAAATTTTGTCCGTCCGCCGCCTGTCGGGGGCGGGAACCCTTCTATGCTTATGCGCTCTTTCCGGATTTCTTCTCCCGGGTAAAGACCTCTGCCGTGATCAGCGCCGTCAGCGGGATGGACAGGATCACGCCCACGCTGCTGGCTACGCCGCTGACCACCTCCAGGGATACATAGGCCGAGCTCAGCAGCTGCCGGGGGGACAGTCCCAGAGAATACAGGTACAGGATCAGGGTAAAGCCGCTGCCCAGAAACGCCAGGATCAGGGTGTTGGTCATGGTGCCCACCATGTCCCGGCCGATGTTCATGCCGGAGCGGAACAGCTCCCGCCGGGACAGCTCCGGATTGGCGGCGTGGACCTCCGACAGGGAGGAGGCAATGCCCATGGTCACGTCCATCACCGCGCCCAGGGCGCTGATGACGATGCCGCCCACCAGCAGGCCCCGCAGACCGATGGGCGTGCCGGTCTGCCGCAGCTGCAGCAGTGGCTCCACGTCGTCGATGCGCAGGCCGTCGATGCGGGTCAGTCCCTGGGCCAGCAGGCCGAACAGCAGAGCCAGGGCGGTGCCCGCCACTGCGCCCAGCATGGCGCACACGGTCTTTTTCCGGACGCCGCCTACGATGGTCAGGCTTACCACCGCCACATAGGCACAGACGATAAACGTCATCAGCAGCGTGTTGGCACCCTTCATCAGGGACGGCAGCAGCACGCCGAACAGGCACACCAGCGTCACCGCCAGGGCCACCAGGGATTTGACCCCCGTCCGGCCGCCCACGGCCACCGCTGCCGCGATGAACAGCACCAGCACGATGCAAAGGGGCAGCAGACGGTCGAATTCATACACCGTGGCATTGACGGTGCCGTCGGAATAGGTGGAGATCAGGACGGTGGCCCGGTCCCCGACCTTCAGCGGCCCGCCATACAGGGGCCCCACATAGTTATATACCTGCATCTGCTGGCCCTTATAGTCGCCGGAGCGGACGGTGACCAGCAGCAGCTGCTCGCCGCGATAACCGTTGTCGGAGGCAGGGTCCTTCTCCGTGGAATCGGAGAGGATCTGGTCCACGGAGGCGCTTTCGTAATCCGCGCGGTTCTCTGGCTCGTCGGACTGCACCGGCACGGGAGCCGCCAGCAGCCGTGCCGCCAGCAGCACCGCCAGCGCCGCCGCCAGCACGATGCACGTCCATTTATTCTCCCGCAGCCAGGCGGCAGGGCCGGGCCCCTTCGTTTTTTTCTTCATATATACCGGTCCTTTCGGCAATTGGTGACACCAGCATAGCAAGTTGCGCCTCCCTTGTCAAGCAGGGCTTTGTGCAATCATCCATGCCTTGTGCACATATTAGCAAAATTTGTGTCAAATCTGCAAATAAAGCTGGAAACTGATAGAAGCGTATGTTACAATGAAAATACCTGTGGGGCGGGAAGCTCCGGGGGAAATTAAAGGAGGTAATAGCCTGATGAAAACACCTGTTCGCACCAGACTTCTGTCTGCGCTGCTGTCACTGGTCATGCTGGTTTCCCTGCTGCCGGTGTCGGTATTCGCGGCAGAGCCTGCGTCCGGGACCTGGGAAAAGGTCACCGAGGCACAGGAGGACTGGTCCGGTCAATACCTGATCGTCTATGAAAAGGGCAGCCTGATCATGGACGGCTCCCTGTCCGCCCTGGACAAGGAGGGCAACAAGGTGGACGTGACCATCACCGACGGCAAGATCGTTGGTGATTACGCCAAATACGCGTTCACCATCGCGCCCATGACCGGCGGCTGGTCCGTACAGTCCGCCAGCGGAAAGTACATTTCCGGCAAGTCCGGCAAGAACAAGATCATCACCGGCTCCACTCCGGAGCTCAACACCATCACCTTCGCTGATGGTAATGTGAAGATCGCCAGCAACAACACCACGCTGCAGTATAACGCAGCCGCCACCAACGGCACCCGGTTCCGCTATTATAAGAGCGAGAATCAGCAGCCCGTGGCCCTGTATAAGCTCAGCACCGTTCCCGCCCGGGAAAGCGGCATCGTCACCGATCTGACCACCCTGCAGAACGGCGACAAGGTGGTGGTGTTCAACCCCGCCAACAAAAAGGCTCTGTCCTCCGTGTACAACGGCTTCTATAACACAGGCGTGGATGTGGAGCTGACCGGTGGCAAGCTCACCGGCTACACGGATGCAGAGCTGTGGACCGTGAACCGCACCGAGAGCGGCGCCTATACCTTCTCCACCGCCGAGGGCAAGAAGCTGTCCATGGACACCAGCTACAGCAGCACCCCCCTGGACAAGGCCAATGTGGATTGGGAGCTCAGCGCTGCCGCCACGGCGGACTGCTTCTACATCAAGAACGTGGGCCGCGGCAGCTATCTGGAGTGGTATGCCGAGAAGAACAACTGGAGCTCCTACGGAACCATCGGCAGCAACGAGCCCCTGTTCGCCCAGCAGCTTTATCTGGTGGTGGCCGAGTCCCCGGAGCCGGGCCAGCCGGAGGATCCCACCGCTCCTCTGAAGAACGGCGACCAGGTGGTCATCTACAACCCCGCAAACCTCAAGGCCCTGTCCAGCGAGTACACCGGCTTCTATAACAAGGGCACCGACGTGACCCTCACCGGCGGCAAGCTGGCCGGCTTTGCCGAGGCGGACATCTGGACCGTGGGCGTCAACGACGATGGCAGCTATACCTTCTCCACCGCCGACGGCAAGAAGCTGTCCATGGACGAAAAATACTCCAGCACTCCCCTGGACAAGGCCCACACCGCCTGGACACTGGAGCAGGCTGCCACCGAGGACTGTTACTATATTAAGAACGTGGGCCGCAGCAGCTATCTGGAGTGGTATGCCGAGAAGAACAACTGGAGTGCCTTCGGCACCATCGGCAGCAATGAGGCTCTGTTTGCCCAGGCATTCTTCAAGATTCAGAAAAGCGGCATCGTTACCTCCGTATCCGACGGTGACCAGGTGGTGGTGTTCAACCCCGCCAACGGCAAGGCCCTGTCCACGGAGTACACCGGCTTCTATAACAAGGGCACCGACGTGACCCTGGCCAATGGCAAGCTCTCCGGTTATACCAAGGCCGACATCTGGACCGTGGGCGTCAACGCCGACGGCAGCTATACCTTCTCCACCGCCGACGGCAAGAAGCTGTCTATGGACGAAAAATACTCCAGCACCCCCCTGGATAAGACCCACACCGGCTGGAGCATCCTTCCCGCCGCCACGGAAAACTGCGTCTATATCCAGAACGTGGGCCGCAGCAGCTATCTGGAGTGGTATGCCGAGAAGAACAACTGGAGTGCCTTCGGCACCATCGGCAGCAACGAGGCTCTGTTTGCCCAGCAGCTCTATCTGGTAGGCGACGAGACGGACCAGCCCGCCGGCAGTCTGCCCCAGGAGGGCGCGCAGGTGGTGCTGTTCAACCAGAATGCCCAGGGCGTCCTGGCCGGGCAGAATGACAACACCGACAGCCCCGCCGTCAACAACGTCTCCGCCCAGATCACGGACGGCAAGGCCATCCCCGAAAACGGCGGCGTGGTGTTCACCGTGGAGCGCAGCGGCGAGTATTACCGCTTCCGCAACGAAACCTACGGCTACCTGTGCTCCAACGGCACCGGCAACAACGCCTTCTATTCCCTCACCGCCAGCGACGACGCCGACTGGACCGTGGAGCCCTGCTCCGGCGGCGTGGGCGGCTATCAGCTGGAGAGCCGCACCGCCAAGTTCAACGGCAGGTACAGCCAGTTCCTGGAGTATTATAGCGACAGCTATAAGACCTATAGCATGTACAACGTCACGGACTACACCATCTACTCCTTCTTCTTCTATGGCGTAGCCGACAGCGTGAAGCTGGACGGCGGCATCGTCAATGATCCCGCCGTGAAGTTCACCTCCGCCGACTCCGTGAAGGGGGGCCAGGATTACACCCTGACCTTTACCGTGGACGATGCGAAGGCGGTCCAGAAGCTGGAGATCCTGGTGGACGGCAGGTCTGCCGGTGTCATCACCGATTACACCGCCGACGGCAGCAATTACACCGCCAATGTGCCTGCCGCCATGCTGGCCGGGTCCGATCAGGTGACCTTCACCGTCCGCGTGACCAATGTCTCCGGCGTCAGCTACAGCGGCAGTCTGGTGGTCACCGTGGTGGACGAGCCCTCCATCGGCGCCGTGACGCCGCTCAAGGGCAGCCAGACCGGCAGCGACAAGCGGCCTGTCATCTCCGCTGAGCTCATCAACGCCGGTGAGAATCCCACCGTGGAAATGACCGTCAACGGGGAGAAGGTCAACGCCGTCTGTGCCGGCGGCAAGGCCACCTACACCCCCGCCGCCGACATGACCGACGGCCGCACCAATGTTACCGTCACCGTCACCCGCGCCGACGGCAAGTCCGCTTCCTTCAGCTGGTTCTTCACCGTGGGTGAGTCCCGGTATCAGCTGTACTTCGGTCAGCTGCACAGCCACACCCAGTATTCCGACGGCGCAGGCTCTCTGGAGTCCGCTCTGAGCTATGTGAAGAACCTGCCCGACAGCGCCAACGTGCAGTTTGTGGCCTTCACCGACCACTCCAACTACTTCGACAAGAGCGGCGCGGCCAACCCCGAGGGCGCTCTGTATGACATGAGTCTGGCCACCCCCTACAGCCAGGAGACCTGGAACAGCTACCGTTCCGCCGTGGCCGCCTTCAACGAGGCCAACGCCGGCTCCCTGGTGGCTCTGGCCGGCTTCGAGATGACCTGGTCCGGCGGTCCCGGCCACATCAACACCTTCAATACCCCCGGTATCGTCTCCCGCAACAACACCACCCTGAACAACAAGACCGACTATGCCGGTATGCGCGCCTACTATGCCCTGCTGAGCCAGCAGGAGGGTGCAGACAGCCTCAGCCAGTTCAACCACCCCGGCAACACCTTCGGCACCTTCGGTGACTTCGCCTTCTGGGATCCCGTCATCGACAGCCGCATGTACATGGTGGAGGCCGGCAACGGCGAGGGCCAGATCGGCGCCGGCGGCTATTATCCCAGCTATGAGTACTACACCATGGCGCTGGATAAGGGCTGGCACCTGGCTCCCACCAACAACCAGGATAACCACAAGGGCCGCTGGGGCAACGCCAACGACGCCCGCGACGTGATCCTCACCGACGACTTCTCCGAGGAGGGCATCTACGACGCGCTGCGCGCCATGCGTATGTACGCCACCGAGGACAAGAACCTGGAGATCGGCTACACCGTCAACGGCATGCTCCTGGGCAGCAGCCTCACCGAGGTCCCTGAGAAGCTGGACATCCATGTTACCGTCAACGACCCCGACGCCAGCGATTCCATCTCCAAGGTGGAGGTCATTGTCAACTCCGGCAAGACCGCCTATACCTGGGATGATCCCGCTGTCCTGGCCACCGGCGACCTGTCTGTGACCCTGGACCCCGACTACAGCTACTACTACATCCGCGTCACCCAGGGTGACGGCGACCTGGCGGTCACCGCTCCCGTGTGGGTGGGCGAGACCTTGAAGCTGGGCATCTCCGATGTGACCTGCGGCACCTCCACTCCCGTCACCGGCGAGAAGATGACCGTTACCACCACCCTGTTCAACAGCGAGAGCACCGACGCCAGGATCAAGTCCATCACCTATGCCGTGGGCAGCCAGGTGCTGACCTCCGCCACCGACGCGGGCACCGTTCCCGCCAGCGGCACCCTGGACCTGAGCTATGATATCTCCTTCGATACCGCCCGGGTCTATAAGGTCACCGCCACCGTGGTGCTGGAGCAGGACGGCAAGGAGTATGTGTTCACCAAGGACATTACCCTGGACGTGCTGAATGCCGACGACCTGGTGTATATCGGCATCGACGCCTCCCACTACAACGAGTATGTGGCCGGTAACTACAAGGATTCCATGGGCAACTTCGGCAACCTGGCGGGCAAGTACAACGTCCGCACCGTGGAGCTGAAGACCAGCGACGATCTGATCGCCGCCTGCTCCAATCCCAAGTTCAAGGCCCTGATCCTCACCGCCCCCTCCCGCCGCCTGGCGGACGCCCAGACCGATCCCCGGACCTACAGCGCCGCGGAGCTGGCGGCCATTACCGCCTTCAACGCCGGCGGCGGCACCGTGATCCTGGCCGGCTGGAGCGACAACTACGAGAACTATGACGTGATCCAGAGCAATCCCGCCATCAAGCACATGGCCGCCACCCAGAACGAGGTGCTCCAGGCCCTGGGCTCCAGCCTGCGTATTGCGGACGACGCCACCTATGACGATGTCCGCAGCGCAGCCGACGGCGTGGACAAGTGGCGTCTGTACTTCAACACCTACGGTCAGAGCTTCCTGACCGACGGCGTGGAGGTGGACCCCGCTCACCCCTATGACCGCCTGTACACCGAGGTATTCAGCCACTATGGCGGCGCCTCCGTGTATGCCGTGGACGCCGATGGCAACCCCACCTCTGCCCTGCCCGCTACGGTGACTCCGGTGGTGTACACCCATCCCACCACCTATTCCGTGGACGTGGATAAGGACGGCCTGGGCGGCGCCAACGTGCCCAAGTACGCCTATGCCGAAAACGACAGCCGTCTGCTGGCCATGGCCAGCGAGCAGCTGGAGGGCAAGGGTCTGATCATCGTGTCCGGCGCGGCCTTCATGTCCAACTTCGAGGTCCAGGCCACCATCAGTGACAACGGCTCCGAGAAGAACTACTCCAACTACAAGATCTGCGAGAACCTGCTGGGCCGCATCAACCCCGTGAAGATCACCGACATTGCCACGGTCCAGGCTCAGACCGAGGCCGGTCACAAGTACACCATTGAGGGTGTCGTGACCTCCAACGCCTCCGGTTATGACAAGGCCACCGCCTTCTTCGACTGCATCTATGTTCAGGATGAGACCGGCGGCATCAACTGCTTCCCCGTGGCCGGCGACTTCAAGATCGGCGACGTGGTCCGCGTCACCGGTGTGACGGAGACCTATCAGGGCGAGAACGAGCTGCAGGTTTCCTCCATTGAGAAGATCGGTGAGACCACTCCCGTCACTCCCAGAGCCGTCACCTCCACCCAGATCAACGACGGCTCCGTCCTGGGCCAGCTGGTGACCCTGAACGGCTACGTCACCGGCTATGAGATGGCCGACGGCCTGGTCCAGACCATCCTGGTCCGCGACAGCGAGGGCAAGATTGCCCGCGTGTTCATCGACGGCTATATCACCACCTCCTACGATGTGGCGAACCTGTCCGTGGGCTGCCAGATCTCTGCCACGGGCCTGGCCTCCTATGACAACACCTTCGTCCTGGCCGACGGCACCCCCATGGCTCCCCGCATCCGCGTCCGCGACCGCAACGACGTGGTCTGCACCGCCCATGAGCATACCTTCGGCGAGTGGATCGTCACCACCCAGCCCACCTGCACCGAGCCCGGCGAAAAGACCCGCACCTGCACCGGCTGCGGTGAGGTGGAGACCATGGTCATCGACGCCACCGGCCATCACTACAAGGATGGCAAGTGCACCGACTGCGGCGCAGCCGATCCCGGCTATCAGCCCACCCAGCCCGGCGTCAAGACCGGCGACGAGAGCAACACCACCATGTGGATCATCGTCCTGGTGTGCGCTGCCGCTCTGGCTGTGGTGCTGGTCATCGTGTCCCGCAAAAAGCGCAACAGCTGAGAAAGCCTGATCGCTCAGGTAAGCGCCGAACAAAAAGGGGTCCCGCCGGATGGCGGGACCCCCTTTGCCTGTCAAAAAAGGGCAAAAACGGCGTCCGCCTTGGTCAAAGGCGGACGCCGTCAGCTTGTCAAAAATCCTTTTTGACAAGCTGAAAAAGCATTTTCAAAACTTTCATGAAAGTTCTGAAAATGCGATGATTGAAAACGAAAGACACCCCTGATGGGTTTCTTTCGTAACTATCTTCCTTTCCGAAGGCAGAGGCAATCCTATTTATTGACAGTCTCACGGCGTCCGCCTTGGTCAAAGGCGGACGCCGTTTCTTTTCATCAATGATTTACTTTTTCTTGCCGCCGTGGGTGGCCTTCATGCGCTTTTCGTGATTGAGGATGGTCTTGCGCATGCGCAGGTTCTCGGGGGTGACCTCCAGCAGCTCGTCGTCGGCCAGGAACTCCAGGCACTGCTCCAGGCTCAGCTTCCGGGGAGGCACCAGGCGCAGGGCCTCGTCGGAGCCGGCGGCCCGCATATTGGTCATCTGCTTCTTTTTGCAGACGTTGACGGTGATGTCCTCCTGCTTGGGAGACACGCCCACGATCATGCCCTCGTACACCTTGACGCCGGGACCAATGAACAGAGCGCCGCGCTCCTGGGCGTTGAACAGCCCGTAGCTGACGGACTCGCCGGTTTCAAAGGACACCAGGGAGCCGGTGCTGCGGCGGTTCAGGTCGCCCTTATAGGGGGCGTAGCTGTCGAACACAGAGGCCATGATGCCCTCGCCCCGGGTGTCCGTCAGGAACTCGTTGCGGTAGCCGAACAGGCCCCGGGCGGGGATCAGGAACTCCAGCTTCATGCGGCTGCCCACAGGGGTCATCTCGATCAGGTCGCCCTTGCGGGAGCCCAGCTTCTCGATGACCGCGCCCACGCATTCGCTGGGCACGTCGGCCACCAGACGCTCAATGGGCTCGCACTTCTTGCCGTCGATGGTGCGGTACAGGACCCGGGGGGGAGACACCTGGAACTCGTAGCCCTCCCGGCGCATGGTCTCGATGAGGATGGACAAGCTCATTTCGCCGCGGCCTGCCACATTGAAGGCATCGGTGGCGCCCTCAAGCTCCGTGACCCGCAGGGACACGTCCTTCAGCGTTTCCCGGAACAGGCGGTCCCGCAGCTGGCGGGAGGTGACGAACTTGCCCTCGCGGCCGGCGAAGGGAGAGTCGTTGACGGAGAAGGTCATCTCCATGGTGGGGGCGGAAATTTTCACAAAGGGCAGGGGCTCCACGCAGTCGGGGGCGCAGATGGTGTCGCCGATGGTGATGTCGCCGATGCCGGACATGGCGATGATGTTGCCGGCGGTGGCCTCGGTGATGGGCTGCTTGCCCAGGCCCTGGAACTCGTACATGGACACGGCCTTGGCCTTCTTGGCCGGGGCGTCGGGGTCGTGATAGTTGCACACGGCGATCTCCTGATTCTGCTTCAGGACGCCGCGCTCCACCCGACCGATGGCGATGCGGCCCACGAACTCGTTATAGTCGATGGCGGACACCAGCATCTGGAAGGGCTGGTCCAGGTCCGCTTCGGGAGCGGGGATATAGCTGAGGATGGTGTCGAACAGAGGCTTGAGGTCCGTGCCCGGCACGTCGGGGGAGTAGGAGGCGATGCCCTGGCGGGCGGAGCAGAACAGCATGGGGGAATCCAGCTGCTCCGGGGTGGCGTCCAGGTCCAGCAGCAGCTCCAGCACCTCGTCGATGACCTCGTGAATGCGCTGGTCCGGGCGGTCGATCTTGTTGACCACCACGATGACCCGGTGACCCAGCTCCAGGGCGCGGCTGAGCACAAAGCGGGTCTGGGGCATGGGGCCCTCGGCGGCGTCCACCAGCAGGATCACGCCGTTGACCATCTTCAGGATGCGCTCCACCTCGCCGCCGAAGTCGGCATGGCCCGGGGTGTCCACAATGTTGATCTTGGTGTCGCCGTACTGGATGGCGGTGTTCTTGGCCAGGATGGTGATGCCCCGCTCGCGCTCCAGATCGTTGGAGTCCATGACCCGCTCCACCGTCTCCTGGTTCTCGCGGTACACGCCGCCCTGCTTGAGCATCTGGTCCACCAGGGTGGTCTTGCCGTGGTCCACGTGGGCGATAATGGCTACGTTTCTCAGTTTTTCATTCTGCAAAGGAAAAACCCCTTTCTTTTGGGTATAAAAATCTCTTAACCTTCATATTATATCCCCGGATTTTTCCGATTGCAAGAACTTTTTGTGAATTCCGGCTGTTTTTTAGGTTTTGCTTTTCCTTTGACCCGGGACGTGGTATAGTGAGGGGGAAAGGGGGCGTTTGTATGGACCAGGAGACGCTGCGACGGAAATTGGCAGAGCACCGGTCGTCCTTGCAGCAGGCGCGGAGTGAATTTGCCGTGCTGGTGCCGCTGGTGGAGGGGCCGGAGGGGCTGAGCCTTCTGTATGAGGTGCGCCCGGCGAAGCTGCACCACCACAGCGGGGAGGTGTGCTTCCCCGGGGGACGGATGGAGGCCGGGGAGACGCCCCGGCAGTGCGTCCTGCGGGAGACCTTCGAGGAACTGGGCCTTCCGGCGGAGGCCATTGAGATTTTCGGGGACCTGGACTTTCTGTACCTGCGGTCCGAGGGGCTGATGTATCCGGTGCTGGGCCGGGTGGACCCGGCGGCGGTGCTGCGCCCCAGCCCCGACGAGGTGCAGGACACCTTCACGGCGCCTCTGTCCTGGCTGGCGGCCCATCCCCCGGCTATCTACCGCTATCCCCTGCGGCCGGAGATCGGGCCGGACTTTCCCTATGACAAGGTGGGCGCGGCGGCGGACTATCCCTGGCAGGCCGGGCACATGGAGGTGCCGGTATACGAGGGGCTTCCGTATCCCCTGTGGGGGCTGACGGCCCGGATCACCTGGTGGCTGCTGGAGCGGTATGGGGACATATTGACAGGTATGTTATAATGTAGCATGGCTGATTATATAGAAAAAAGAGGAAACTGCTATGGAATTTACACAGGGCGCGCCCTTTGACAGCTTTGGCCTGTCCGAGGCCACCATGCGCGCCATACGGAACAAAGGATACGAGATCAGCACCCCCGTTCAGGCCGGGTGCATCCCCCCCATGCTGGCGGGAAAGGACGTCATCGCCAAGGCCCCCACCGGCACCGGCAAGACCATGGCCTTCGGCATCCCCATCATCGAGCGCATCGACCCGGACAGTGAGGACGTGCAGGCGGTGATTCTGGCCCCCACCCGGGAGCTGGCCATGCAGATCACCGACGAAATGCGCCAGATCGCCGTGTGCCATGAGGGGGTCCGCCTGGTGTGCCTCTACGGCGGACAGCCCATTGCCAAGCAGATCAACGTCCTGAAGCGGCGGCCCCAGATCGTGGTGGCCACGCCGGGCCGCCTGTCCGACCACATGAAGCGCCGCACCGTGACTCTGGGTCAGGTGCAGACCGTGGTGCTGGACGAGGCGGACCGGATGCTGGACATGGGCTTTATCCACGATGTGACCCGCATTCTGGACAAGATCCCCCACCGGAGGAATCTGGGGATGTTCTCCGCCACCATCTCCCGGGAGGTCATGGACATCTCCTGGGTGTATCAGCGGGACCCGGAGGAGATCACCGTCCAGGCCACCCGGGAAAACAAGCCCGATATCCTGCAATACCGCATCGAGGTGCCGTCTGACAAGAAGGTGGACGCCATCGCCTCCATCATCCGCGCCCAGCAGCTGGACCGGGTCATCTGCTTCTGCAACACCAAGGGCTCCACGGAGCGGCTGACAAAGTTTTTGCAGCTGCGGGGACTGGACGCCCAATGCATCCACGGCGACATTCCCCAGCGCAAGCGGGAGGAGGTCATGGCCCGGTTCCGGGACGGGGAGCTTCATGTGTTCGTGGCCACGGACGTGGCCAGCCGGGGCATTGACGTGGACGACGTGGACGCGGTGTTCAACTTCGAGGTGCCGGAGGAAAACGAGTATTATATCCATCGCATCGGCCGCACCGGCCGGGCCAGGAAGCACGGCGTGGCATATACCCTGCTGTCGGACTTCCCGTCCCGCATGCGGCTGGACGATATCGCCCGCAACACCCGCAGCCAGATCATCCCCGCCGTTCTGGGCGAGGACGGCCAGGTGACGCCGGCGGAAAACAAATCCAAGTAAGGAGCGTGGCCCCTATGAAACGACGGATACGGTGGACGGCCCTGGTGCTGGCGGTATGCCTGCTGGCCCTGACCGGCTGCGCACAGCAGCGGGACACCATGACCCTGCGGGTGTGTCTGGACAGCGCGCCCGCCACCCTGGACCCCGCTATGGCGGCCACCGACGCCGAGCGCACGGTGGTATCCCATTTGTTTGAGAATCTGATGAAGCTCTCCCGGGGGGAGAACGGCAGCATCCAGGCCGCTCCCGCCGTGGCCAAGTCCTATGCCGTGGAGGATAACCTGGACGGCACGGAGACGTATACCTTTACCCTGCGGCAGAATGCCCGGTGGTCCGACGGCAAGGCCGTTACCGCCCACGACTTTGTTTACGCCTGGCAGCGGCTGGCGGATCCGGCCACGGGCTCGCCTCACGCGGCGCTGCTGGATATGGTGGCGGGGTACAGTCAGGCCCGGGAAAAGCAGGACGGAAGCCTTTTGCAGGTGTCCGCCCCGGACGACTTCACCTTTGTGGTGCAGCTGTCGTATAAGTGCGCCTATTTCCTGACGGACGTGTGCGCCGCCAGCGCCACCATGCCGGTGCGCAGCGATGCGGCGGAGCAGGAGGACTGGTCCCTGCACTCCGAGACGCTGCTGACCGACGGGCCCTATCGGGCCACCGCCTGGGAGGAAACGGGGCTGACGGCCCTGGCCGCCGACGGGTATTATGACGCCCGCCGTCTGGGGCCGGACGTGCTGGAGTTCCGGTTTGAGACGGACGGCCAGAAGCGGGCGGAGCTGGTGGAGCACGGCGACGTGGACTTTGCCATGAACCTGCCGGAGGGCGACACCTCCGATCCCTATCCCCAGACCACGGTGCTGCTTCTGAACCAGCGGGCCGAGAGCCTGGAGAACGAATCCCTGCGCCGGGCCCTGAGTCTGGTCATCGACCGCAGCGCGCTGGTGGAGGGCCTGTCCTGCGACGCGGCGGAGGGCATTGTGCCCCCGGGCCTGCGCAATACCATGGGCGGCGATTTCCGCACGGAGAGCGGCAGCCTGGTGGACAACGCCCCCGATAACTACGAGGCTCTGTGCCAGCAGGCCAAGACCCTGCTGGAGGAGGCAGGCGGCGTAAAGGCCGTGGGGCAGATCACCCTTTTGTACGATACCTCGGACGAGACGGCGACCAATACCGCCATGGCCGTCCGGGACGCCTGGAAGCACCAGCTGGGGATCATCGCCGTTATGCGCGGCGCCACGGCCCAGGAGCTGGCGGAGGCTGTGAACCGGGGCGAATACATCGTGGCGCTGACGACCCTGACCGCTGACCGGGGCGATGCGTCCGGTCTGCTGTCCTGGTGGCAGAGCGGCAGCAGCTTCCACTCCACCGCCTATGTCATGCTGCTGCGGGCAGCGGAGGCCTCGGGCCGGGTGGAAGTCCGGGACGCCTATCTGGAGGACGCGGAGCGGATGCTGGTGGAGGACGGCTGGGTCATTCCCCTGTACTATCCCCATCGCCACAGCGGCCTGGGCCAGCACCTGACGGCTCCCCTGTACGACGGCACCGGGGTGTATCTGTTCTCCGGCGTGGTGCAGCAGACGCCGCAGTAAATCACAGGATTCGGGAGGAAGCACCATGAAAGAGACTGTTTTGCTTACCGGCGGAGCCGGGTTCATCGGCTCTCACATTGCCGTGGAGCTTTTGCAGCGGGACTATAACGTGGTCATTGCCGACGACCTGTCCAATGCCCGCCCGGACGTGCCGGAGCGCATCCGGCAGATCACGGGCCGGGCCCCGGCGTTCTATCACATGGACGCGGCGGACCGTCCGGCTCTGGACCGGGTGTTCCGGGAGCATCCCATTGCCGCCGCCGTCCATCTGGCGGGATACAAGGCCGTGGGCGAGTCGGTGCAGAAGCCCCTGGCCTATTACCGGAACAACCTGGACACCACCCTGGCCCTGCTGGACGTGATGGCGGACCACGGGGTACACCGGCTGATCTTCAGCTCGTCGGCCACGGTGTACGGCGACGCCCCGGCTCCCTGCCGGGAGGATATGCCCACCGGCGGCTGCACCAATCCCTATGCCTGGACCAAGCTGATGATCGAGCAGATCCTGCGGGATGCGGCCAAGGCCGATCCGGACCTGTCCGCCGTGTGCCTGCGGTATTTTAACCCCGTGGGAGCCCACGAAAGCGGCCTTATCGGGGAGCTGCCCAACGGCATTCCCAACAACCTGATGCCCTACATCACCCAGACCGCCGCCGGTATCCGGCCGGAGCTGACGGTGTTCGGCAACGACTATCCCACTCCCGACGGCACCGGCGTCCGGGACTATATCCACGTGGTAGATCTGGCCCGGGGCCATGTGGCGGCGCTGGAGTTTTCCCGGACCAGCCCGGGCTGGGAGGCCATCAACCTGGGCACCGGCCGGGGCAGCAGCGTGCTGGAGATCGTGGAGACGTTTCAGCGGGTCAACGGCGTGGCGGTGCCTTACCGCATCGGCCCCCGGCGGGCCGGGGATCTGCCCACCTGCTATGCCGCCACGGACAAGGCGGCGCGGCTGCTGCACTGGCACGCGGAAAAGGACCTGGCCGACATGTGCCGGGACGCCTGGCGCTGGCAGCAGAGCCAGAATCAATAACGCACACACAATTCCGGGCCGGTATGGGCGCTGCCTGTTCCGGCCCGCAGCATTCGCAAAAGGAGATTTTTCATGATGCCTATCCGTTCCAGGGCCGCAGCGGCGGCCGTGCATATCCTTACTGCCTTGTGCGCCGCTGTGGGCGTGGTGCTGCAATGCGGCTTTATCGGCGGGAAGCTGAACTTGGCCGTCCTGCAATACTTCACGCTGATGAGCAACATCCTGTGCGCCGTGTACTTCACCGGCGCCGCCGTGCATACCCTGCGCCGGGGCGGCACCTGGCTGCCGGTGTGCAAGGGGGCCCTGGTGATGGCCATGGCCATCACGGGCATCACCTTTCATCTGGTGCTGGCCGCCGGGGACTTCAGCATGGGCCCCACCCAGCTGATCACCAATCATCTGCTGCACACCGCCGCCCCTCTGCTGACGGTGCTGGATTGGCTGCTGTTCGACGAAAAGGGCCGTTACCGCTGGTTCGAGCCGTTCCTGTGGGGCATTTTCCCGTCGGCCTACTTCGTATACACCATGATACGGGCCCGGGTCAGCAGCTTCCGGTTCTATAACGGCTCACCGTATCCCTATGCCTTCATGGACGTGGACGCCCTGGGCTGGGGCAAGGTGCTGCTGATCTTCCTGGGCATGGCGGCGGCGTTCCTGGCCTTCGGCTATGTGCTGGTGTGGCTGGATCATCTGCTGGCCCGGCGGCGGCGGGCATGACAGGCCGGCGGGACCCGGCCCGGGACATGGAGGCCGCCCGGGCCATTGCCCGGCGGGCGGCGTCCCTGGGGGGCGCGGCATACTATGTGGGCGGCTTCGTCCGGGACCGGCTGCTGGGCCGGGAGAACACCGACGTGGACATCGAGGTCCACGGCGTCACCCCCCGGCAGCTGGCGGAGATATTGGACGGTATGGGGGGCCGCCTGGAGATGGGGGCCAGCTTCGGCATTTACGGCCTGAAGGGCTATGGCCTGGACATTGCCATGCCCCGGCGGGAGCGGGCCACAGGCCGGGGCCACCGGGATTTCCAGGTCAGCGTGGACCCGTTTCTGGGCACGGAGCAGGCCGCCCGGCGGCGGGATTTCACCGTGAACGCTCTGATGGAAAACGTGCTGACGGGGCAGGTACTGGACCACTTCCACGGACTGGACGATCTGCGCCGGGGTATTCTGCGCCATGTGGACAGCCGGACGTTTCCGGAGGACCCGCTGCGGGTGCTGCGGGGAGCCCAGTTCGCGGCCCGGTTCCGGTTCGCCGTGGCCCCGGAAACCGTGGCTCTGTGCCGGGGCATCGACCTGTCCGCCCTGCCGCCGGAGCGGGTGGAGGGGGAGCTGTGCAAGGCGCTTTTGCAGGCGGATCGCCCCTCGCTGTTTTTTGAGACGCTGCGGGACATGGGACAGCTGTCCCCTTGGTTTCCGGAGGTGGAGGCCCTGATCGGCGTTCCCCAGGATCCGGGCTTTCATCAGGAGGGCGACGTGTGGAACCACACCATGCTGGTGCTGGACCAGGCGGCGGCCCTGCGGAGCCGGGCACGGCGGCCCTTTGCCTTTATGCTGGCGGCCCTGACCCACGACCTGGGCAAGACCGTCACCACACAGCGGGTCCGGGGACGCATCCACGCCTATGCCCATGAGACGGCGGGAGTCCCCCTGGTGGAGGCTCTGCTGCGGCGGATCGTGGGAGAGAAGGCGGTGACGGCCTATGTATTGAACATGGTGGAGCTGCACATGAAGCCCAACGCCCTGGTGGGAGCCGATGCTTCGGTGAAGGCCAGCAACCGGATGTTTGACCGGTCCGTGGAGCCGGAGGATCTGATCCTGCTGGCCGCGGCGGACGGCCGGGGCACCCGGGGCCGCTGGCCCTGGGAGGATACGGAGCCGTGGCTGCGGCAGCGGCTGGCCCTGTATCGGGAGATCATGGCCCGGCCCCAGGTCACCGGGGCGGAGCTGATCGCCGCCGGATTGACGCCGGACAGCCGGTTCCGGGAGCTGCTGGACTATGCCCACAAGCTGCACCTGGCGGGTATCCCCCACGACAGCGCCCTGAAGCAGACCCTGGCCTACGCCCGGAAGCGGAAATAACCACACGGCGTTTTTTTAGCTTGCAAACGGGATGCTCCTGTGGCATGATAGACGAGAAGCAGTGTATCATGCCACAGGAGGTATTTTTATGCATATCACCGTTATCGGATGCGGGCGCTGGGGCTCGCTGATCGCCTGGTATCTGGACCGCACCGGCCACCGGGTCACGCTGTACGGCCGCCCGGGCTCCCGGCACATGCAGCGGTTTCTTGCCACCCGGCAGAATGACCTGCTGACCCTGCCGGAGTCCATTGCCCTGTCCACAGACCTGGCCTGCGTCCGGCAGGCGGAGACGGTGGTGATCTCCATCGGCTCCCAGGGGCTCCAGGGCCTCATGGACCAGCTGAAGCCTCTGTCCCTCCGGGACAGGATCTTCGTTCTGTGCATGAAGGGCCTGGAGCAGGGCACGGGCCGCCGCCTGAGCCAGATCGCCCAGGAGAATCTGGACCCCTCCAACGCCGTGGCGGTGTGGCTGGGGCCCGGCCACGTCCAGGAGTTTTACCGGGGCATCCCCAACTGCATGGTCATCGACAGCCGCCGGGAGGACGTGAAGCGCCGCCTGGTGCAGTCGTTTTCCAGCGACCTGATCCGGTTTTACTATGGCGACGATCTCATCGGCAACGAGGTGGGAGCCGCCGCCAAGAACGTGGTGGGCATTGCCGCAGGCTTTCTGGACGGCAAGGGACTGTCCAGCCTGAAGGGGGCCCTGATGAGCCGGGGCACCCGGGAGGTGGCGCGGCTGATCCAGGCCATGGGCGGCAGCCAGCTGTCGGCCTATGGCCTGTGCCACCTGGGGGACTATGAGGCCACGGTGTTCTCCCGGTACAGCCACAACCGGCAGTTCGGCGAGTCCTTCATCCGGGGCGAGACGTATACGGACCTGGCGGAGGGATACTATACCGTGGAGGCGCTGGTGCTGCTGGGACAGCGGTACGGCGTGGAGCTGCCCATCTGCCAGGCGGTGCACCGCGTTCTCTATTGCGGCGCGGACCCCATGCAGGAGCTGCGGGCGCTGCTGGACCGGAATCTGACCCGGGAATTCGGGGAATGAAGCAAAGGGCCAAGGCCAACCGATCCCGGATGGTCCTTGACCCTTTGTTTTTTGTTTTTATTTTATAATGACGCAGTGCAGGCTGCAAAATTTACCAAGGTCCGACAGCGCATATTCGCGGACGCAGCGGCACAAGCTATGGCTGCGATACCCGAACAGCGGTTTTCGCTGAAAACGCAAGAAAGGAGAACGCAATCATGTCTACCAAGAATACCAACAAGCTGAACGTGCCCCAGGCCCGTGCCGCCATGGATAAGTTCAAGATGGAGGCTGCCAGCGAGGTGGATGTATATCCACCTCAAAAAGCTCCCGCAGCACCGGCAGTCTCTTCACGATCTCTATTCGCCTGCACTTGGCGTAGACTGTCTCCCGAGGCCTCCCCAATAAAGCGGTAGAAGATACGGATGCTCTGCCGGTATGGGGTGCGCGGCCCAGCGACTTTCCTACCCTCCGGCAGGATCTTTTCACCGATCTCAATACGCTCAACGAACGTGTGCAGTATATCTCTATCCAGCGTTTCTACGCAGGTGTACCGTTTGGCAAGGTCGAAGAACAATCCGTAGGCGCTGCGTATCTCCTTGGCCGTGGTCTCGCCCTCTACCAGCTTCTTACGGCGCACGGCCAGCTCGTCGATCTCCATGCCAAACTTCCTGACCATCTCCTCGTGAATGTCGTCGCTGAGCATCCCGGCGATGTTGTCGCGGTAGGAGCGCTCGATCATCTTCTTGAGGCGGGCGGTCTGCTTGTCGATGTTCTCGATCTGCGCAGAGGCTTCTTCGCCGCCCAAAGAGGCGTTGGCCTGTTCGACGGCGTTCTCCGTGATGGTACGAATGTCATCCTCGCCAAAGGCCAGCAGCTTGTTGAGGTCACAGCGGACGACTTCCATCAGATCGTCGTAGCGGATACGCGCCCCACGCAGGCAGCGGGTCTTCGCTCGGGAACTCAGGTTGTTGCACACCAGATACCAATATTTCGCCCGTTCGCCGTTGTAGACGGAGCCGCCAGAGCACATGGCCGCGCCGCAGCAGGCACAGTAGGCAATGCTGCCGAAGATGCTGTGACGGAAGGCTGGGTTTGCGCCGTTGGCCTTGGTGTTCTCCCCCATGAAATGGGCGGCCAGGTCGAACTGCTCCTGGGTCACCAGCGCCTGGTGGGTATCCTTGGTAAACACCCATTCCTCCTCTGGCACGATGACCTTTTTCTTGGACTTCACGCTGACCTTGCGGCTCTTACCCAGCAGGGTATGGCCCAGGTAGACGCGGTTGCGCAGGATGCGCTTGACCGTGGTGTAGTTCCACTCATCGGAAGCCCGCTGGGCACCCCGCTCGGTAAAGTTGTCACGGCACTCCACGCGGTACTTCAGCGGCGGCATAATGCATGCCTCGTTGAGCCGGATAGCAATACTGCGACAGGACTGACCAGAGGCGGCCAGGTCGAAAATCTTTTTCACCACTGGGGCGGTGTTCTCGTCCGGCACAAGCTGGTCGGTGGTGCGCTCCGCCTTCCTGTAGCCGTAGGGCGGGCAGGCCACATACTTGCCATTGTTGCGCTTGGTGTTCAGCGTCTGCTTGACCTTGCGGGAGGTGTCCCGCAGGTAGACATCGTTCATGGCAAATTGAAACGGTGCCATCAGATTATCTTCCTGGGAGTCAAAGTTGCTGCCGGGTGCCAGATAGCGGATGCCGTGTTCCGGAAAATAGCGCTCAGCGTAATGACTGGATTCCGTCATATCACGGCCCAGGCGGGACAGATCCTTGGTGATAACCATGTTGGCCTTGCCGGTTCTCAAGTGTTCCAGCATAGCCTGGAAGCCGGGCCGCTCAAAGTTCCCGCCGGAAAAGCCGTCGTCCACGAACTCCTCCACCAGGATGATGCCATGCTTTTCGCAGTACTCCCGGACAATAGTGCGCTGGTTGGTAATGCTGGCCGATTCGCCATACTTCCGTTCTTCATCGGAAAGGCGGTAGTAGGCGTCTGCTAATTGAACGTGGTTCCTCATGTTTCCTCCTTCCCGGAACCACTCATTTACGGCTCCATTATACCATGCGGCTATCCTGCCGGTCAAAACTTCCGGTCTGTTTTCCCGTGAAAACAATTTCCTCTGTTACCACTTCCTGGATGGTTTTTGTGCCGGTGAATACGCGCTCCACGACATAGATTGCCGCGCCGATCTGCTGCTCATTCTTATCGTTCATGTGTCGCCACCTCCGCTACCATTATGAACAATTCCTTCCGACTTTAACCCAACGGCCGCCGAGCACACAGACAAAGCATTTTGTCTGCGTGCTTAGCATTCCACTTGCTCTAATCTCACCCAGGCAGGAATAGGTGACATTCTATTTCGGCTCATACCGATATAAATGTACCTGTTCATACTGCACAATGCTACCACAGCAGTACTATTCCCCATATACATCATTTTGACGGATGGCAAGACTGACACACAACGCCTTGGTCACATCCCGCATTTTTTCTTCGGAAAGTTTGCCAATATAGTATCCTATGCGGCGTTTGTCCAAGGTCCGCAATTGTTCCAGCATGACCACGGAAGGATATTTCATTCTACCGATCATACCAATGCAACTGTGTATAGGCAGCTTGGATTTTGCATGAACGCGGCTGGTAATTGGTGCAATAATAACCGTTCTCGCGAAATGATTTCCAACATTGTTTTGAAGGATTAATACGGGTCGTGTTCCCATCTGCTCCGATCCAACAACAGGGTCAAGGTCTGCGTAGTATATTTCGCCCCGCAGGTATATGTGGTTCATGTGTACTTCACCCCCATTCGGCACATCAACTTATGTAGAGACCGACAGCATGTGCTGCCGGTCTTTATTCTGCGAATCGGTCCTTTTGTCCCCGACACCCCGACCTATAGGAAGTCATCAGACGGTTGGCGGCTTAATCCAACTCCACGGGAATCACACCCCTCCGAGGATCTCTCCGAGCTGCCTCCACTTGTTACGACGGATCACGTTCCAAATCCCGCTTCAACGCTCAACATTATGGCCAGACAGGCGTATCATTGTGCCCATAGCCGGTCATGGCGATGCACAGATCCGCTGTGCACTTGCAGCTGACAAAAATCGCTAGTCCGTTTTCCTTGGATATCACGGCGTATCAGCTGCATCGCTCCCGCTTCTCGCGGAGGCTATGGGAATGTATCTGATGAATGATATGAACATGTCAAGGTACCAGCTTGAAGCAAAAGTGAGGCAACAAGCGAAGGGGATTTGGGCCCCTCTACTTACTACCTCACTTACACGCAATATTGTAACCCTTAAAATTAAATTTAGCAGTTACTTTTTATGCTTGCAATACATTTCGTTGGAGCCCCCGCTTCCATCTCTGAAAGCAGGGGACTTGCAAAGTCACATAACAGAACAATAAGATTATGGAAGCAGCCCCAACTGCAAAAGCTTTTCTGCCTTCCATGCAGCAAGACTGTTTTTGCGGTATAAGCTTTGTTGCCTCTGCACCCAGCGTCTGAGTCTGGGATTCTGCTCAAAATCAGCAGGAACGTCAAAATTATGATTCTGGTTCCCGTAGTCAACCAGCGATTGGAACATCTCAAGCCATTTGGTATCATTGTTTGGAATCCATAGCATCCCAAGGGAGTCTAACTGATTGATTTGGTTCTCCGTAAGATGCTTTCCTTCCCTTTTCCCATGATATATTTGTCGCTGCTCAGAAAGCCACCGTCCCAGCCATACTCCATTTTCTTCATAAGTCGATGGAATGGATATGTTGCCGTGCGTTTTGTAGTAGGATTCCAGCATAGCGTATTTTGTATTCCACGAATCTGGTCGTTCCCATACCATTCCCACTGACTCCATTTTCTTTTTGTGCTGCTCTGGCATGCTTCCCCGCCGATATCGTTCGCGCTGGTTTGCGACCCATTCGCCCAACCGGAACCCATCCGGTGAGCAGCAGGATCTTGTGACATTCAGATCTCCATTTGCACGGAAGTATTCTTGTGCGTGGACCATCCCGTTGGCGAAGCTCCTGTCCAGCTTCCCGGTCCAGTTCATGCCGATGGCGTCAAGCGTCGCGATTTGCCTTTCCGTCAAGGGCTTGCCCTTTCCCGGCTTTTTCCGGTTATAGCGCACAGACTGTAACCATACGCCCAGCTTCAGACCGTCCGGCGAAATATACGCCGCAGGGACCTCCAAGTCCCCATGCTTTCTATAATAATCCTGTGCAGCCTGAAAGTTCATTTCCCACTGGCTGTCTACCTTGCTCCAGATAAAGCCCAGTTCATCCAGCTGCCGGATGCGTTCTTCCGTCAAATACGACAAACGCAAGCCGGACGCCCGATAACCCCGCAGGTTATATACCCAATTCCCCAGGGCGATTCCCTGCGGATCCACATAGTCTTTCTTGATATCCACATCACCGTAAGCACCCTTGTATGCTTTCAGTGCAGCGAAATATTTTTCCCATCTCTGCTGCTGGACGTCCCATACCATCCCGATGCCATCCAGTCGGCGGACCTGTTCCTCTGTCAGCGTACCCGGAACGGACCCACTGTGCACACGGCGCTGGGTTTGCAGCCAGGCTCCCAGAGAATAACCCTCTGGCGTCTTATAGTGCTTCGGCACATTCAGGTGTCCGTGCTCCCGGTAAAATGCCGCCGCACACACAAACATATGCTCCCACGGAACGGACAGAGAATCCTCCAACCTGGCAAATAACTGCCGACACTCCCGTACCTCGTCGATGATCTCAAATCGCTCCTGGACAATGCCGCCGCCCAAATACCGATAGTAGGTGATAGCCGCCTGCATCTCCTCCTGGATGGTTCCGATACTGTATAGATTCTCCACATTGTTGACAACGTCCAGTATCAGCGGAGTTCTGGCTGAGCCGCAGGACAGGGCCCGGCCTATCTGCTGCTTGTAGACAGTGGGTGAAACTGTAGGGCGAAACAGGATAACTCCAGAAACATCCGGCGTGTGGATGCCTTCGTTCAGCATGTCAATACAAAACAGCAGCTTCAGATGCGCACTGCCGTCCGCCTTGAAAGCAGCAAAAGTCTGACTGGTTTCCGGGTCCTCCGAATAGGCCCGGTAAACATGGGGCTCCGGGTCCACTCCGCCGAACCACTGGGACACATGACAGAGCAGTTCATCCATATGCTCCTTATTGGCGCGGAACACCAGATATTTTCCGGACCGGTCCGTCATATGCTTTTGGAACATGACGTCCAGCCCATCCGCCATTTCCAGCTTCCGGCGCAGAGCGTCCAGATACACCTGGGCCGCATCCCGCGTAGGCCTTGACTTGGCCCGTTGAATGCGGCGCTGATACTTTTCAAGCTCCTTCTGATAGCTGTAGATTCCCACCACATACTTGGGCGCAGGCAATATGCCGCGGACGATCGCCTCGCCCAAGGTCATCTCGTTGGCCACGTTCCCGTCAAACAGCTCATCTGCCATATTTCGCTGGCCGTCCAGGTACCGCACGCTGGTGGCAGACAGGCCCAGCAGCTTCGCATCCGGATACATATGCAGGAGCCGGTCCACGCCCTGTCCCCACATTTCCGCTCCGCAGCGATGAAACTCGTCCAGGATCACGTAGTCCGGACGAATTTCAGACATTTCCTCCAGCTCCATGGACAGGAGCTTTGCATAGGTGAAGAAGTGAATAATCTCCGGCTGCTCTCCTCCGGTGACAGCAGTCAGATTCTCCATCTGTGTCCTGAAAATATAAGCGCTGGGAGACAGCCAGCAAACCGTTTTGTCCGGATGGTCCGCGCAGAGCTGAAAGGCGATAAAGGATTTTCCGGTGCCGGTGGGATGCACGATCGCAGCCTTTCCCTCATTCTCCAGCATTCGGCTTGCCGCGTGGTATGCAACCTTGTTGTGGGGAAATAGATCCAAGTTCACGCAGTCTGTCCTCCCTTGACGCTTTGATAATATAAGCAGAGTTTACATCATTCCGGCGCAAATTGCAACGTTAACCCGGCAGTTCCCATTCAAAACATAAGAATCGGTAAAAACGGCGAAGGCAGGTTGACGCCTGGCATTGGTCTGCGGCATATCAGTTATTTCAAACGGACAATTTCCTTAGTCAAAAGGTTCAATTTCAATGCGGCATATTGGTAATTGTTCCAAATTTTGCAAAATGTGTCGAATTTTGTTGCAAAATAGGAAGTGGGACAGTTCTATAAGTAGACGCACAAACCAGCGCCTGAATACAAAGAGAAAGAGAGAAAAACGAATGAAACTGTGGAAACGCATACTGTCCTGTTTCCTGGCGCTCCTTCTGACCGTATACCTGCTCCCCGTGCAGGTCATGGCTGAAGAGTTGGGGGACCTGTGGCCGCTGACAACGGAAAACATCGCAGAGACACCTCCCGATGTAATAGGAGAAGTCCTGGAGCGACGGGGCGAAAACCAGAAAGAATTTCTGCTGGCCAACGGCGTGCGGCAGGTAGTTATCTATCCTGCAGCCGTTCATTATCAAAAAGATGGCCAGTGGGAGGATATCGATAATCGCCTTCTGCCTGCGACTACACGGGACGGCGAGACGGTTTATCAGAATGTCGCCGGTATGTGGGATGTCTCGGTACCCGCCGAACTGAACACCGCCGGAGGGATCACTGTCAGCCGGAATGGATATAGTCTATCCTTTTATCTGACAGGTCAGTTGTTTGAAGACGGGGGCGCTATCTCGGAAAGCGGCAGCGCCTCCATGGGGGAGGAACTGCCCTGTGAGGATCTGATCTGCGTTTCCGCAGGCGAAAGCACTGCGGCAATCAGCAGTACCACTTCCACTTTGGCAGACGATGACCAGCTTCAGCCAGAGGCTGCGCTGAAGAATCAGCGCAGTGAGGCCGTGTATCAGAATGTTTATCACGACACAGATGTGACCTATGACTTGGACTCCAATCGGTTGAAGGAGTCCCTGATTCTGCGCAGCTGCCCGAAGGAAATGCTGGGCTACCGCTATCGCCTGGAAACGGACAGCCTGCGGCTGGAGCTTCAAGAGGACAACCGTATTCTGGCCTATGCCAAAGACGCCGGTCCCCAAGATGAACCGGTATTCTATATGCCGGCTCCGTATCTGCTGGATGCAGAAAACGCATACTCCAATGATATCAAGTGACTTTGGAGGAAAACGACAAGGGCTATGAGCTGCGGTACTATCTGCCCCAGGATTGGATGGCGGATGCCGCGTATCCCGTGATACTGGACCCCGTAGTCCAGCCGGTATCCAACACGTTCACCATCCGGGATAAGACCGTGACCCAGCGCAATCCGCCAGCCTATGATGCCATTTCTCTGGATGCAGGATATTCCACCAACCGCGGGCGGGAGCGGATTTATATTCGTTTTAAGAATATCCCCTCTTTGACCTCAGCAGATGTGGTCGTGGGCGCAAAGGTCTTGCTTTGTAAATATAGCGGCTCTGGTAGTATCTCGGGCAATTATATGACGGCGCATCAGGTCAAAAGCATGTGGGACTCTGAGACAATTACCTGGGCTAACCGGGCGGACTATGTCCACACCTCAGAAGATTATCAATTCGTTGCCGGACAAACCTGGCATAGCTGGGATATTACGAACATTGCCCAAAAATGGTATGAGCCCTCCGGAAATACTGGTGTCATGCTTCGCATGTCGGAAGCCGTAGAGGGTGGGACGACAACAAAAACAGCGTCTTTCTATTCCTCTGACTACAGCAACACGCAGCAATGCCCCATGCTGGTCATCTCCTACATCAACAACTGCGGACTGGAAAGCACCTGGGACTATACCTCTTCCAGTGCCGGACGGGCCGGTACCGGCTATGTCAATGACTACACCGGAAACCTGGTGTGGGTCCACACAGGGCTGGGCTTTTCCGGCAACCGGATGCCCGTCAGCATCAACGCTGTCTATAACGCAAACGACAAGAGAAACAAGGCCTACGGTCTTGGCTACGGCTGGCGTACCAATTACAACCAGCGCGTTGAGCAGATCACTTTAGGCGGCACTACCTACTACCGGTGGGAGGATGAGGACGGCACCCGCCACTATTTTATGAAAAAGTCTGCCGGGCTGTATGTGGATGAACTGGAGCCTACACGTCAACTGACGGATACCGGCAGCGGAACGAAAAAATTCTGTATCACAGAAAAGAGCGGCAGCAAACGCTATTTCGATGCCAGTGGACGGCTGGCCGGACTCTCCAATAACCAGGCCACAGCCAGCAGTGTCTCTATTTACTACGCATCGCAGGATCACATCTCGGTCATCTCGGACGGCGTTGGCCGCAAATACCGATTCAGCTATGACAGCAGCGGCAACCTGACCAAGATCAGCTTTACAGGTACCGGCACAACAGAGTTGTCCGCTATGACCTACCAGGTCAGCGGCGATAATCTGAGGACCATCGGATATCCAGACGGGAAAAATGTGACATTTTCCTATGGTGCAGAACATCTGCTGACCGGTGCGCAGGATGCTGACGGCTATAAGCTGGCGTATACCTATAACACGACCACGAACGGACAGCCTAACCGAATCGCGACCATCAAGGAATACGATGGCAGCACCGCAGGCGGAACACTGTCTCTGGAATATGCACATAACCAGACCACATTTACCGATCACAACGGCAACAAGGAGATTATGCAGTTCAACCGCTACGGCAGTACCCTGTCGGTGCAGGATGGACTGGGCCGTGCGCAGTTCTCCCAATATGCCAACAGCACGGACCTGGCCAAGGCCAGTCAGCTGACGCTGTCGTCCAAGCTGCAGAATACCGTCATCAATCTGCTGGAAAGCGGCAGCCTCGAGAGCAAGACCGGATGGACGGTCTCCGGCACCGGTACCGGCAGCTGGAGCTACAGCCAGGCCCAGGCCTATTACGGCCGCACCTCCCTGTCCATTCAGAACAACACCCTCAAGCCGGTCAGCAGCGCTGTGCGGGCCCTTGAGCCCGGGAAGACATATACCTTCTCCGCCTATGTCAGAGCCGGAGCCAGCGGAGCCCGCATTGGATTGCTGAAGCCCGGCAGCACGGAGCCCCTGGTTGTCAGCACCGCCGCACCGGCCAATAACACCTGGACCCGGCTGCAGGTGACGTATACGCTGCCATCCGGAAGCGCCTATGCCTCGGTTCTCCCATTCCTGCAGAACACCTCCGGTACGGCCGCCTATTTTGACGCCTTGCAGCTGGAACAGACCGCCTCGCCCAGCCGGTATAACCTGGTGGAAAACAGCGACTTTTCCTTTAATTCCGCCTGGACTCCCAACTCCAGCTGCGCCAGTACGGACCAGATCATCACCTATACCAGCTCTCCCACGGAGAACTCGGACAAGCGGGTCATGCGCATCACCGGCGACCCCAACAAGCACAAGTATGGCAATCAAATTCTGAGCGGCCTTGGCGGGGCCGCAGGCGATGTATATACGGTGGCCGGCTGGGCCAAGGGCGACTGCGTATATACGGACGACAGCAATCGCCGGATGTATGCCCTGATGGTGCGATTCTATTACACAGATGGTACCACAAGCGACAACTTTATCAAGTTCAATCCGGATACAGACAGCCAGAGCAGTTGGCAGTTTGTTTCCGGCGTGGTCAAAGCAGCCAAGCCCTACTCCCAAATGGGCATCTACACGGCCTATGTCCAAACACTGAACACCGTCTATTTCGACAATGTGCAGCTGTTCAAAGAGGAGTTTGGACATAGCTATGACTACGACTCCAACGGCAATCTCATCAGCGTGGTAGACCTGCAAAAGAACAAAACCAAATATGATTACGATTCCAACAACAATTTGGTAAAAATGACCTTGCCAAGTGGGGCCAGTCAGTCGTATACTTATGATAGTTACCACAATGTGATCAAGGCGGTAAGTCCGGAGGGCGTTACCTCCCGGTTCACCTACGATGCCTACGGCAACATCAAGACCGTAAAGCTGGGCAGCGGCAGCCAGACCATTTCCGCCAGCGCGGTGTACACGGCTAACGGGGACCAGGTCTCCAGCGTTACGGACGCCCTGGGCCAGACCACCACCTATGGCTACGACACCCAGACAGGCGTTCTGAACTGGACCCAGGCTCCCGGCGAAACGGCCAGCACCCGCACCAACTACACCCACGACCAGCTGTACCGCACCACCAAGGTCCAGCAGAGCACAGCCGCGGTGGACTATACCTACAGCAAGGATCTGCTGTCCGCCATTTCCACCGCCTCCGGCACGGATTACAGCTTCACCTACGGGGTGTTCGACCTGACCACGGCGGTGAAGGCCGGAAGCCGCACCCTGATCTCCCACAGCTATACCAACGATCAGAACCGGCGGCTGAGCCGGTCCGTCTACGGCAACGGCGACGCCGTGTCCTACAGCTACGACAGCTTTGGCCGCACCACCGCAGTGACCTACGGCGACACCGGCAGCACCGTGTCCTACGCCTATGACGCCAACAGCAACCTGGGGCAGCTGACGGACGGCATTTCCGGACGGGTCAACCGCTACAGCTACGATTTTCTGGACCGGCTCATGCGGTATGAGGAGTCCGGCGACGGCTACAGCAACATTGTCCAGTGGGGCTATGACGACGAGAACAACCTGTCCTCCCAGACCCAGACCCTCAACGGCACCACCTACACCAGCACCTATGCCTATGACAAGGACAACCGGCTGACCAAGGCGACGGAGGGTGCCATCTCCGCCAACTACACATACGACAGCTTCAGCCGCATGACGGGCCTGACCGCCAAAAACGGCAGCACCTCCGTGGTCAGCACCGCCGTCACCTATGTGGACCCCAGCTCGTCGGCCACCTCTACCCAGGTGAAAACCTGGAACAACGGCAAGGCTGCGTACACGTACACCTATGACAACAAGGGGAATATTACATCCATTACCGGCGGCGGACAAGAATTTGAGTACCGATATGACAAATATGGCCGTCTGATCAGTGCGGAGGACTATCCCGGTGGCTATGTCTGGACGTACACCTATGACGATGGCGGCAACATAACCCAGCGCGGGCTGACGGATTATTACAATAACAAGAATCCAAATTCCATCCTTGCAACCTATACCTACGGCGACGCCAATTGGCCGGACCTGCTGACAGCGTTCAATGGGAAGTCCATCACCTACGATGCCATAGGCAATCCCCTGTCCGACGGCACATGGACCTATGCCTGGCAGCATGGCCGCCAGCTGGCGTCCATGAGCAAGAGCGGCAGCAGCATCACCTACGGCTACAATGCCGATGGCAAGCGCATTTCCAAGACAGTCAACGGCACGACGTACAACTTCTCTTACCTGGGCGATCAGCTGACGGAGATGACCTGGGGCAGCAACAAGTTGCACTTTACCTACGACTCCACTGGCCCGGCGTCTGTGACGTACAACGGCAACAGGTATTTCTACCTGAAAAATGCCCAAGGCGATGTCACCGGTCTTGTGAACGCCAGCGGCACCCAGGTGGTGTCCTACACCTATGACCCCTGGGGTGCGCCCATGTCCGTCAGCGGTTCCATGTCTGCCACGCTGGGTGCTGTGAATCCCCTGCGCTATCGCGGGTATGTCTACGACACCGAAACGGGCCTGTACTACCTCAGCAGCCGGTACTATAACCCGGTTTGGGGAAGGTTTATCAATGCGGATACCGCCGCCGTGGTAGCTGCGTCCCCCGACAAAGCCAACTGGGATAAGAATCTCTTTGCCTATTGCGACAATGACCCAGTCAACAGAAAAGATGATGGCGGGGAATTTTGGCATATTATTGCAGCAGGCGCAATAAATGGAGCTATAAGCGCAATAAATAATGCGGTTACTCAGATACATGAAAAAGGGTCGGATAATTTTGACTGGGGACAGGTATTTATTGCAGCTGCTTTTGGATGTGCTAATGGGGTATTGACAAGCTGTGGGGTGTTCAGCTTTGGTGCAGTAATTGCTTTGAGTGGTGTTTTGGGCGCTGCGGAAAGTGTTGCGTCCGATCTGAGGAGCAACTATACGGGAGAACAAAGTTATAGCACTGGGCAAATAATAGGACATGCGATTGTCAACGCGAGTACGGCTGCGTGTTTGGCATGGGCCTCGGGGCCATCTGATGGGTCGAAGATGAATGATCTATATAAGGATTCAAAGGCTGGAAAGAATCACCTCAGAACTCCAGGAACATCTCCAACCGGAAATCGCGCCGCCCAGCAGAGCATATCGGCGTATAAAAAAGCACTTGTGCGCTTTTCAAAAAATGAGGGTGTAAGTGGTGTTGGCAATGCCATCTCGGGGAAACTTATCGGCTATATATGCAGAAGCTTCCGTTAGGTTGTGATTTATGCAAAAGAAAAAGGTAAAGCTGTCTAAAAGTGCGAAAGGTGCACTGCTATACATGTTGGTTGTGCTGTCTATCTTTGCGGTACTGGAGACGGTAGTGTGTAGGTTGCCCTCTCATTTTGACGAGTCAAATACAGAAGCCTACACCGGTACGCTTTCCCATGTGGAGAAATATACCACCTGGCACATTGGTTATAGAGCGATGCACTCTAAGCAGCACATCAGGCTGCATTTCACAGACGGAAACGTTTATTTCGTATACGCGCTGGAGGATCGGACGCTGCTGAGTATTCCTGCGGGAGAAAGGCTATCTTTGCGCTTATACCGGGACCCCAGGCGTGGAACGTCTGCATGTGATATCCGCAGTGATAGCCGCGTGTTTCAAACGATGGAGCGTTCAAGCCAGCTGGCGCATAGGGACAAATGTCTCCTTCATGGACTTTTCTGCTCAGGTGCCCTGATTTTCCTGGCAATAGGTTTCTGCTCCGGCCTTGGGGGATTCAGGCAGTATTTTTCCAGCCTTGCTGCCAGGCGGCGGCGTGAAAAGCGAAAGCGCGCCCGTCAGGCCAGGTTTGCCAAGGAAGGAAAGTAGATTGCATTTAGGGAAATATTACAATGAAAAATAAGGCCTTTCTTTGTGCGCCGCGCCGGTTTTTGATTATAACGGTAGTATATTTGCTGATACAGTCTGTCGGGATTTATCTGTTTTTTGAAAGCCTGCAATATGAAGAGATAGGTCATCTGGAAGCAATATTGAACATCATTGCCCCTCCGGCTCCCCTATGGATCGCAGCCTTCTTCCGGCGGTATGACTGGCTGTCTATCGTAAGACTGCATGAGGACAAAATCGTATTGTGGGCGATGTTTACCAGGCAAAGCTATTCCTATGCTGATATGAAGTACATCGGTATAGACTACAGCCTCATAGAGGGCCGTCCGGAGTTTTGGATCTATTTCAGTACAAACCCGGTTCCAGTGGAGTATACCCATAAAATAGCGGCATATCGTATCAACAAAGGATTCTTGCGTATCCTGTATACCCCCAAAAACTATGAGTTGCTGATTCGAAACACGCCGCCGGAGGTAAGCAGACAAATCAGAAAGTGTTACTCTACTGTGCTGGCATACAAAATGGATAGGTAACTTTTACAAAGCTGCACTTTTAATTAATCCTGCCGCCCGGATATGATTGTTTCTTTAACGGTTATGTCCGGACAGTAGGACACCTTAACGCCGCCAGCTGGCGTCCATGAGCAAGAGCGGCAGCAGCATCACCTACGGCTACAATGCCGATGGCAAGCGCATTTCCAAGACGGCCAACGGTACGACGTACAGACAGCTTCAGCCGCATGACGGGGCTGACCGCCAAAAACGGAGTCCCTCTTACCACAAAAATGCCTCATATATAAGACGGGTATAACAGCTTACCTGTCTTATATATGAGGCTTAGTTTTGTTCACATTTTCTTCTCTATCGCCTTACGCGCCTTGCTCCTGGCCCTTGTCAGCAGCATCCGCACACTGCTGGGCTTGACACCCAGGGCAGAGGCAATCTCCGCATCGCTCATGTTCAGGACATATTTGTCCTCCAGCAGCTGCCGCGTCCGCGAATCCAGCTGCGGCCAGACCCGCCAAAGCACATCGGCATCGTCCAAAAGCAGGATCTGCCGTTCCGGATCCTCTGCATCCCGGGAGGCAATGTCGATCACCCCATTCCCCACAGGGAAGGGGGCCCTGCGCTGACGCTTTTCCTCCTCGATGGCATTATACCGGCACGCCACAACGATGTAGTTGGTGCGGGAGGCCGCGTCCATCTCCCGCAGCTGGGGAATATGGTCGATGAATTTTCTGACAGACTCCTGCAGCACATCCTCGCACGTCCATTGGTCATGTATGACCTTCCGGATGGTTGCGTACATGAGCGGATGGTATTCCAAAAACAGCCACTCCATAAAGTCCCGGTCATCATCATTCTCTATGGTCTGAATGCAGATGGGAATCATTCGGTATTCTCCCCTTTTCAGAAAAGCAATAAAAACCGAGGAAAATTATAGCAAAAAAATCGCATCTTGACAATAGTGCTTCCATGGAAGAAAATATTTTTGGAAAAAATTTAGAAAAACTGTTGCATTTTGCCGTTTCAACAGTTCTATTAGTGTAGAGGGATTTGAGGAGGTACCAGCATGACAAAGCAGGAAATGCTGTATGAGCAGTATAATGATGCATTGTTCCGGCTGCTGATGCACAGTGTTGCACAGCATCAGGGGCAGCAGTACCAGGAGGAAAACCAGGCGCTGAAAGCGCAGGAGGGCGGCCCCTCCGAGACGGCGAAGCGCCGGTGTCTGCGGACGATCTCCCGGCAGGTAAGGCGGGGCCACGCCCGCGCCGCAGCCCGGACGGCGTCGCGGGTCCTCAGCAAGGCGGCGGTCGTTATGCTGCTGGTCATTTCCTGCCTGACGGCTGCGTTCGCCGTGTCACCCGTTTTCCGCAGCGACGCGCTGCGGTGGGCTGTGGCGACCTTCGGCGATCATGCGGAGTACCGATTCAACCAAACGGAAGGAGGTGTTCAGTACCAGGGCATCGAAGTGGGCTGGCTGCCGGAGGGATATGAGCTGGTGGAAAGTAGGGCTACGAATAGGACGATACTGCGCCGCTATACCAAATCAGGAGCCGATATGAAACAGAGAATTGATATTCGGATAATGGACTTTTCCGATGAAGGCGTTTTTAAGATTGATACGGAGGCGGACGAGGTGTATCAGGTTCTGGTTCAAAATACTCTTGCCACTGTAATTGAACGCGATAATAGCGTACAACTTATTTGGATGTATCCGGAATCCAATTGCATCATCATGCTTTGCGGCGATAATATTTCCACGGAGACTGCCCTGAGAATTGCCCAGAGTATAGTTTTGTCCTGACAGATGGTCAGGAATCTTATTGCAGAAAAATACAGACAGGAGAGAAAACATGAAGAAGAAATTGGTTTCCTTTGTATGCGCCGTCATGGTTGCACTTTGCCTGGCAGTATCTGTTCCCGTGCAGGCCTATGCCGCGACGGAGGATGAGATCGCGCCGCAATACACTGGTATTTCAGAGATATCCGCCGATTTATACTTTGAAAACGGCGTTGCCTATTGCCGAGGGACCACCCGCGCCTATGCGAATTATACCGTTAAGCTGGTCATGGTCCTGAAGCGCAGCAACGTGGAATATGTACGCTGGGAGGATACCGTCACATATGATACCATCATACTTGAGCAACCCGTCAACATCACCCACGGTCATGTGTACCAGGTAGTGGTCACGGCCTATGTGTATAACTCTGCGGGGAAGCTGGTGGAGACACAGACAGCTTCTACCGGAGTCAAGGCCTATTAACACCGCAAAACTGTAACAAAAAAACGAACGAAGGTGACCCTTCATGCAGACCGAGGATGCTCCAGAGCTGACACCGGAGTTTCTGGAGGACTTGCGTCGATATACGGAATACGGGTGGGGACCCGGGATCACGGCGGCGCTGCTGAACCGTTGGCATCCGGTGGCGCTGACAAACCTGGATGTGATCAGACTCCGCCGACGTTTGGGCCGAGCGGCAGCACCGGTGCAGAATGCCAGCGACGACGAGCCGCCCCGCCGCTGATTCCTGGCCCGAAGCTATTTCAAAATATATAACCTCGTTACAACACAATTTAAGGAGCCCTGCTCCCGGAGCTATTACGCCCCGGGAGCAGGGCTCCTTAAATCACAGCGGTATTCCTGACGCTGAAAAAACCGATGAAAGCCGCCGCATCGCTTGCCCCTGACGGTATGTTCCGAGTGAATGCTTTTGCACCGAAACACTCTGAATATGGGCAGTAGATTGAGACGCTTCAAGATGACAAGTGCACCTGTAGGCAGGAAGTAGAAATTGCAAGGCTAAAAAAGAGTATAATGTTTTCACCTTTTTTGACATACCCTGTGCATCCTTTTTCTGAACTTGACAAGCATTTGCTTGCCAGCCTGTTCAGTTTAGCACTTGCCGGAATTACGCAGACGACTTATTTGACTCCCAAAATGGCCATTGGGCCATGCTTAGTAAATGACCGTTGTCGGATGATGTGCGGAATCAATTTTATTTTCATGTAATTCAGCACAATGCACTTGTATCTCTTGTCAGAATATGATAGAAATAAATAGAAATGTGCAAACATGTCCATCGCGGATTTTGTAACTCTGCGAGAAGAAGATGCAGAGCAGACGAAGCATGCTCCAGGAGAGAGAGAGAGAGAGAGATGAGACAGATGGAAAACAGCGCTGCGGCAGAGGAACCCAGCCAGCTTTGCCAAGCAAGCCCCGTGACTGGGGCAGCACGTTTGACCTATCGAGTGGCAAAGAGGGCCTTTGATTTCACAGCAGCGCTTTTGCTGTCGGTATTGCTGGCTCTGCCAATGGCTGTTCTGATGCTGCTGATCCGTCTGGACTCTCCGGGTCCCGCCATTTATAGGCAGGAACGGCTGGGCAAGGACGGCAAGCCTTTTACGATCCTGAAGCTGCGGACCATGCGGCTGGACGCGGAAAAAAACGGCCCCAGGTGGGCCGAGACAAATGACAGCCGCTGCACCCGTCTGGGGCGCTTTCTGCGTAAAACTCGAATAGATGAACTCCCTCAGCTCTGGAATATTCTGCGGGGAGAGATGAGCTTTGTGGGGCCGCGGCCGGAAAGAGCATATTTCTATGACCAGTTTGAGCAATACATTCCGGAATTCCGGAACCGTCTGGCTGCTGTCCCCGGCCTGACCGGCTGGGCGCAGATCAACGGCGGCTACACACTCCGCCCGGAGGAAAAAATCGTCTACGACATGGAATATATAAAAGAGTGCTCCTTGCGGATGGATGTTAAGTGCCTTCTTATGACCGTACCTATCATGCTCACGCACAACGGAGCCAGGTGAGGAATGCATGGAAAAAGAAGAGGCTTTGGTGTCGGTCATCATGCCGGCCTATAACGCGGAGAAATATATTGAAGAAGCGATATCTTCCGTAGTATCGCAGACCTATGAAAACTGGGAGCTTCTGATATTGGACGACTGCTCCAGCGACCGCACGGGCGAGATCGCGGAATTGTTTGAAAAAGCCGATCCCCGTATCCATCTGTTCCGCAATTCGCAGAATCTTGGCGCGGCAAGGACGCGCAACCGGGGCCTTGATTTGGCCCGGGGCGAGTGGATAGCCCTTCTGGACTGTGATGACGTATGGCACGAAGAAAAACTGGAAAAGCAGCTTGTCATTGCCGGGCATTCCGGCGCGGATATCATTTATTGCTCCTATGCGATGATAAGTGAAAGCGGTGTGCATCTGTCCGATTTTCTTGTTCCGGTAGCGACAGATTATGAGGCCATGCTGCGCAAAAGCGTTCTGAGCTGCTCGACAGTGCTCCTGCGCCGCTTGGCCCTTTCTGGGCATCGCTTTTCACAGGCGTATTATCACGAAGACTATGTATTCTGGTTGGAGCTTTTGAAAGCCGGATATAGTGCTGCCGGCTGTCCTGAGGTGCTGGCCGATTATCGTCTCGTAAGAGGCTCCCGTTCCAGTGATAAGCGAAACGCGGCAAGAAATCGCTGGGTAGTCTATCGCAGGGTAGAAAAGCTGCCCCTGGGAAAATCCGTTGCCGTCTTTGCGGCCTATGCCCGCAATGCGCTGCAGAAGCATGGGAGGACGCGATGAAGATACTCCTGCTCTCCCATAATCCCATCACTACTTACAATAATATGGGGAAAACTTTTCTGGCGCTGTTTTCCGACTTCCGGCCTGATGAATTGTGCCAGCTGTATCTGTATCCAAACGTTCCGGATACCGACCGCTGCGAAAGCTATTATCGTTTTACAGACAGGGATGCACTGCGCTCTTTGGTGGACAGGCGCGTTGTGGGCGGTGAAATATTCCCGGACCTGGAGCACCATAGCGAGTTCAGCAGTGAAAAGGAAGAACGGGTCTATCGGGCTTCCCGGAATCAAAGGGGGGCGGCACGGCTTGGCAGAGACCTGGTCTGGAGCCTTTCCCATTGGAACAATGCTGCCCTGAATGAATGGCTGGACCGGCAGGCGCCGGATCTGGTATTTGCTGCCGTGGGGGAGCAGGAGCTGCTGTACAACGTGGCTATGACGGCTGCCCGGCAGCGCGGTCTGCCTCTGGTCGCCTATGTATGCGACGACTATTACTATAGCAGTGGAAACGGCGGCCTTATACAAGGACTGAGAAGGAAGCGCCTTCGCGTAAAGATCCGGGAGCTGATGCGGACCGCCGCCCTGACGGTGACGATCTGCCGGGAGCTTGCCGACGGATACGCTGAAACTTTTGGCGTTAAGGCGGAAACCGTAATGACCTGCCCGATGATCTGTGCCCGGCCCTATGTCAGCCCCGGACCGGGTCCAAGGCATCTGGTCTACATGGGAAACATAGAGGTTGGCAGGGAGCAGTCCCTGCAGGAACTGGGCCGGGCCCTGGATGCGGAGAACCGCGTGTCAGGAACGGCGCATACGCTGGAGATCTATACCGGCAGCAAGCGCCCGGAGGCACTGGAGCGCCTGGCGGCTTGTCCCGCCATCCGGCTCCACGGCTTTGTCACCGGGGCGGCGTATAAGGTGGCCTTTGACAGCGCCGACGCTTTTGTCCATGTGGAGTCCTTTGACGAGAATAACCGGGAGCGGGTCCGTTATTCCGTTTCCACCAAGATCATCGAATGTCTGGCCAGCGGCCGCCCGCTGCTGGCCTATGGACCGGGGGACGTTGCCTCTATGGCCTATCTTCAGCGGAATGATTGCGCTGCGCTGGCATGTTCCCGGCAGGAGCTTCCCGCTGCTGTGGAGGCTGTTTTGACGCAGGAGCCATACCGGGCGGGGCTTGTCGGGCGCGCTATGAGGGTCGCCGAGCGTGAGGCCGGAAACAGCCGCCGTCTGCACCAGTTGCTGGAGGGCGTGCTGAGAGATCAAACGTGCGCTGTTTGCCGGTGAGGAACTCGAACCCTTGAGGCTGCGGCGTCGTTTATCATGAGAAAGGCGGCTTGGCCATATGAGGGTGCTGTTTGTCAATTTGGTATACGGAGTCGGAAGCACCGGGAAAATCATCGCGGACATTGCGGACCTGCTCAGAAAGGGCGGCAGCGATGTGCGAATTCTGTATGGCGCCGGTGCGGATTCCTCTGATGCGGACGCCCGAAGAACTGCGGGAAGGCTGGAATATTACGCGCACAATGCGCTGTCGCGGCTTACCGACCACGCGGGGCTGTATTCCCGGGCTGCCACCCGGAGAATGATCCGCGAGATCAAGACCTTCCAACCCGATCTGATCCACCTGCACACGCTGCACGGCTTTTATGTGAACTATGAGATGCTGTTCCGCTTTCTGAAGGGATCCGGTATTCCCGTGGTCTGGACGCTGCACGATTGCTGGCCTTTTACCGGGCACTGTACCCACTTCTCTCAGATAAAATGTACCCAATGGCAGACAGAGTGCCAAGACTGCCGACTGCTGCGCCGATATCCGCACTGCTATGGAAAAGGCGATGTGAGACGCAATTTCCGTCGAAAAAAGGATGCCTTTACCGGGGTGAAAAACCTGGTCATTACGACGCCGTCCCAATGGCTTGCCGGTCAGGTAGCCCTGTCATTTCTGCGGGATTATCCCAGGATGGTGATTCCCAACGGGATCGATCGAACGGTTTTCCGGCCCCAGGCCAGCGATTTGCGGAAAAGTTATCGTCTGGAGGACAAGAAAATCGTCCTGGGTGTTGCCAGTACATGGAGCGCCCAAAAGGGGCTGCCGGACCTGTTGGCTCTTGCGGACCGATTGGGTGCGGACTATCAGGTGGTTCTGATCGGCTTGACCGCGCAGCAGCTGCCCCATGTTCCGCCGAACGTGCTGGGACTTCCGCGCACGGCAAATCAAACGGAGCTGGCGCAATGGTACACGGTGGCGGACGTGTTTGTAAACCCCACCTATGAGGATACCTTCCCGACAGTGGACATGGAGGCTCAGTCCTGCGGAGCACCTGCGGCGGTATACGAGACGGACGGCTGTCCGGAAACTCTGGTCACGGGGAACAGCGTCCTGACTGCGCAGGGCGACCTGGACGGTTTGGAGCACGCTGTGCGCGACGTTGTCCGGCGGGGCGTCCGCGTGGCTCCCTGCGAGACGGAACGGTTTGATAAGGAACGGACATATGGGGAATATATCCGGCTGTATGAGCGCATGTGCGGCGATGTCGGATAAGGAAAAGCTCAGATTATGACGGATTTACAGAAAAAACAGCTGGAGATGCTTCGGGCAGTGGACAAGGCGTGTGAGCAGCTGTCTCTCCGATACTATCTCGTATGCGGCAGCGCATTGGGCGCGGTGAAATATAAGGGCTTCATTCCCTGGGACGATGACCTGGATATCGGCATGCTGCGCCCGGATTATGAGATATTTATCGAGAATGCGCAGAGACTGCTTCCTGATAATTACTTCCTGCAAAACTACCGCACGGACCCGACGTTTCCGCAGGTATTCAGCAAGGTGCGCGATTCCAGCACGACGTTCATTGAGAAAAGCTCCGCAAAATTGCCCATTAACCACGGCGTATACATAGATATTTTCCCGCTGGATGGTTATCCGCGCAGCAGGTGCGGAATGGTTCGGCTTGAGGCATTGAAAAAACGGTATACATTAAACGCGGCGTGCGCGTTCCAACTGCCGTGCAGGCGGAGTGCCAAGCTGTTTTTCGGTATGGAGCGGTTGCTGGGGCTTCACAGGCATACCCAGCGCATTATGAGAAAGTATGAGCGCCTGATCGCGTCCTATCCGGTGGGAGACTCAAAGCTCCTCTGCAACCACGGAAATTGGCAAGGGAAGCTGGAGTATGCTCCGCGGGAGCAATACGGAGACGGTGTTTGGGCGGACTTTGAGGGGCTGCGGGTGCGGATACCTGCGCAGTATGACGCATACCTTACGCAGAAATACGGGGATTGGCGGGCCGATCTGCCGCAGGAGCAGCAGGTGGGACATCATTACGCGGAAGTGATCGACCTGGACCGCCCCTATACAGTCTACACCAACGGGGAAGCCGACGGCTCGGTCCGCAGGAAGGCCGCGGCGAAATAACCATAGACTATCCCCCGGCAGCAGTAAACGACCATGCAGGGGAAAAAGCTGCCTGCGCAGGCGGAGGATAGCATGTTACCGTATCCAAGCCCGGTACGGGCTTGAAAATATTAATGGAGGGAGATCTATGCACAAAAGCAAATCGGCAAAAATCCTGTCTCTGCTTCTGTGCCTGGTCATGGCGCTGGGAACACTGCCATGGCAGGCTTTGGCAGCGGAGCTCCAGACGGGAGGCAGCTCCGGTCTGGAAAAGGGTGATTCCATCGGCGGGACCGCGTACCACGTGACCTCGCGGCGGAATTACGCCATCGCTCCGGATATTTCGGAGTCTGTCATCATCACCAACAATGCCGCAGGCAACTCTCAGACGGTTGCCAACGTCATGG
>ERZ1673753.549-NODE-549-length-45616-cov-5.549176_pt1 | contig 45616 bp, 38 predicted proteins | sample MGYA00580201_ERZ1673753 | MGnify/ENA primary metagenome ERZ1673753 (study PRJEB41218, sample SAMN15661747) | gut metagenome | host: Homo sapiens | place: Canada: London | collected 2015-08-20/2019-03-30 | study: EMG produced TPA metagenomics assembly of... | reverse complement strand
GGTGGCCAACGTTACGCACGAACAGCAGGGAACGACCATGCAGACGCAGCTCCTCGCCATCGCGGGAGGTAAACACACGATCCTCGTTGAGCTTACGGGTGAAGGTCTTGCCGCCCTTCTGAACTTCCTCGGTGAGGTTGCCGGTGTTCAGGCCCAACCAGTTGCGGTAGCCCAGGGTCTTATCGGTTGCGTCGACAGCGGCGACGGAGTCCTCGAAGTCCATGATGGTGGAGACTGCGGATTCGAGGTTCAGGTCCTTCACACCAGCCTTGTCGGTCTTGCCGATCGGGGACTCCGGGTCAATCTGGATGTCGATGTACAGCCCGTTGTTGTACAGCAGGATGTCGGTCGGGTTGGCCTTGTCGCCGCCGAAGCCTGCGTAGACCTCCGGGTTGCGCAGGTGCACATCGTTGCCGTCGATGGTGGCGGTCAGCTGGCCGGACTCAACGGCGTACTTGGTGACGTCCTTGTGGGAGCCGGACTCCAGCGGTACAACGCGGTCCAGGAACTCGCGACCCCACTCGATGACCTTGTCACCACGGACCTTGTTGTAACCGGTGCCCTTCTCCTGGCCGTTTTCCTCAGAGATAGCATCGGTGCCGTACAAAGCGTCGTACAGGGAACCCCAGCGGGCGTTCGCCGCGTTCAGCGCGAAGCGGGCGTTCAGGATCGGCACCACCAGCTGCGGGCCGCCGGTCGTGCCGACCTCCGGGTCGATGTTCTGGGTCGTAATCTCAAAGTCGCCCGGCTCGTCGACCAGGTAGCCGATTTCCTTCAGGAAGGCCTTGTACTCCTCCGGATCCTGAGCACCCTTGTGGTCGGCGTACCAGGCGTCCATCTTCTTCTGCAGCTCGTCGCGAGTGTTCAGCAGCTCGCGGTTGCGCGGGGTGTACTCCTCGACGATCTTGCCGAAGCCATCCCAGAACTTCTCCTGCTCCTCGGCGGAATCCTTGCCGATGGCGGGAAGCACCTCAGTGTTAACAAAATCGTAGAGAGTCTTGGCAACCTGAAGGCCGCCGGCTGTTACGCGCTCGGTCTGGGTCATAGTGACGTGGCTCCTCACATATCAATCGATTTACCTACTTAAAGGTCTCTACCCTCAAAGACTAGGTGAGTTCCCTCACGATCGGTATGAAGTTGGTCATAGATCGCACTCTGCCCACCCCCACCGACGGGGGCTATCGGGCAAGGTTGTTCCTCTTTTTCTTTTTGACGCCACGATTCAACCCGTGGCGCACCACACCTATAAGCGCAGCAAGAGAGCCACATCACGTTCAATCGTTAAGGCGTCACTTAGAAACAGTGTGGAGAAAATCTTTACAAGATTCACAAAAAGGAGAGCCACCCCCACACAGAAATATCCGCCTGACCGGCATTGACGTGGTTATTTAGGTTGGTACTCTCGTAGGTAGAGACACGGAACGCAGACTTCACCTAGGCTGCACTGAAGAGTGCTGTCGAGGTCCTCGAATATGCGGCTCGGTGTCCCCCCCGCCAGGAACCCCCGGGCAGGGACCAAGACATAACTCTCCCCTTAATTAGTAAGGAAGTGACCCCTACATGTCGAACGTCGGCAAGGCACGTACCGCTGAAGAAATCCAGAAGGACTGGGACGAGAACCCCCGCTGGGCTAACGTCGAGCGCGATTACACCGCAGAGCAGGTCGCTGAGCTGCAGGGCACCGTTGTTGAAGAGCACACCCTGGCACGCCGCGGCGCTGAGATCCTGTGGGAAGCAGTCAACAAGGATGACGACTCCTACATCAACGCCCTGGGCGCCCTGACCGGTAACCAGGCCGTTCAGCAGGTCCGCGCAGGCCTGAAGGCTGTTTACCTGTCCGGTTGGCAGGTTGCAGGTGACGCTAACCTGTCCGGCCACACCTACCCCGACCAGTCCCTGTACCCGGCGAACTCCGTTCCGTCCGTTGTTCAGCGCATCAACAACGCGCTGTCCCGCGCAGACGAGATCGCTCGTGTTGAGGGCGACACCTCCGTTGACAACTGGCTGGTTCCGATCGTTGCCGACGGCGAGGCTGGCTTCGGTGGCGCACTGAACGTTTACGAGCTGCAGAAGGCCATGATCAAGGCCGGCGCTGCAGGTACCCACTGGGAGGACCAGCTGGCCTCCGAGAAGAAGTGTGGCCACCTGGGCGGCAAGGTCCTGATCCCGACCCAGCAGCACATCCGCACCCTGAACTCCGCACGTCTGGCAGCTGACGTTGCCAACACCCCGACCCTGGTTGTCGCTCGTACCGACGCTGAGGCTGCTACCCTGCTGACCTCCGACGTTGACGACCGCGACAAGCCGTTCCTGACCGGCGGCCGTACCGCTGAGGGCTTCTACAACGTGCAGAACGGCATCGAGCCCTGCATCGCCCGTGCGAAGGCATACGCTCCGTACGCTGACCTGATCTGGATGGAGACCGGTACCCCGGACCTGGAGCTGGCTAAGAAGTTCGCTGAGGCAGTCCGCGAAGAGCACCCGGACCAGCTGCTGGCTTACAACTGCTCCCCGTCCTTCAACTGGTCCGCACATCTGGACGACGACACCATCGCCAAGTTCCAGAACGAGCTGGGCGCAATGGGCTTCAAGTTCCAGTTCATCACCCTGGCTGGCTTCCACGCTCTGAACTACTCCATGTTCGACCTGGCTTACGGCTACGCCCGCAACCAGATGTCCGCATTCGTCGACCTGCAGAACCGCGAGTTCGACGCTGCCAAGGAGCGCGGCTTCACCGCTGTGAAGCACCAGCGTGAGGTCGGTGCTGGCTACTTCGACAAGATCGCCACCACCGTCGACCCGAACTCCTCCACCACCGCCCTGAAGGGCTCCACCGAGGAGGGCCAGTTCCACTAAGCCGCTTGCTTCCAAGCGCTAGGAACTAGCTGCGCGGGCTGAAAAACCCGCACACTGCTAGGGCTCGGTCAGCACGAGAGTGCTGGCCGAGCCCTTTCTCTTTTCTGACAAACGGCTACTACGGATAAAGCCAATGGCAACTTCACCCATGCCCCAAAGCCTCCGAATATACTGGTGAGCACCATGGGAAAACCGACTGAACGCAGATCTGCACGCCCCCCTGCACGCAACTCAGAGCGCGATATCGAGCGTCCCTTCGTCGGCTCCCGCCTTCGCCAACTACGCAAGGAACGCGGAATCTCCCAGGCTCGCCTCGCGGAGATCTTGGACCTCTCCGCCAGCTACGTGAACCAGATCGAGCACGACGGGCGCCCTCTTACCGCCGCCGTGTTGGAACGCATCACCGCCGCCTTCGGCGTCGACCCGACCTTCTTCGCCGACCAAGACTCCACTCGCCTGCTAGCGGAAATACAGGATGCCACCCTAGATCCAGAAATCAGCCCCACCCCGGCTGACGTAACCGAGCTCGCAGCACTGGTGAAGAACCACCCGGACCTGGCACGTGCCTTCGTGGATCTTCACTCCCGCTATCGCAACGTCTCGGATACCCTCTCGCTGCTCACCGAGGAGCGCGTGCAAGGCTCTGCCATCCTCTCCATCACGCCCAAAGGTGAGCTCTTCGGCCGGGCCTCCGGGCCAGAGGCGTTCTCCATGCCGCACGAGGAAGTCCGCGACTTCTTCTACGCCAGGCAGAACTACATCGATGTTCTGGATGTAGCGGCGGAGAAGTTGGCGTCCAAAATAAACATCGGGGCGAACCAGATACACCACACAGAACAGATCATCGCCGAACGGCTCCAACAGGTGCACCACGTGCAGGTGATCTATTCGCGCGACCTGGGCGACACGCAGCACAAGTTCGACCCGAAGCAAAAGACACTCCACGTGTCGGCGAAGATGCGCCCCGGGCAGATCGCGTTCCGGCTAGCCACCGAGCTGGCGTTCCTCGAGGCCGGAACGACCATCAGCTCGCTGGTGGAGCTGGGTCACTTCCAGTCCGAAGAATCCCGCGCTCTCGCCCGGCGCGGCCTGGCCAGCTACTACGCCGCAGCGCTACTACTGCCCTACCGGCAGTTCCATAGTTCCGCGGAGGAATCGCGCTACGACCTGGAGTTCCTCATGCGCGAATACGGCGTGGGCTACGAGACTGTCTGCCACCGCCTCTCCAGCCTGCAGCGCCCCAGCCTGCGCGGTGTGCCCTGGACCTTCGTGCGCGTGGACCGTGCGGGCAACATGTCCAAGCGCCAGTCGGCGACGGGCCTGCACCTTTCGAACTCCGGCGGCACGTGCCCGCTGTGGAATGTGTACGAGACGTTTAGCTACCCGGGCAAGATCATGCGGCAGATCGCGCAGATGCCAGACGGGAGAACCTACCTGTGGATCGCGCGCACCGTGAACCACCACCGTGCGGCATGGGGCCAGCCGGGGAAGATGTTCGCCATCGGTTTGGGCTGTGAGCTGCGGCACGCCGACCGGACGGTGTATTCGGACGGACTGGACCTAGAGGACACGTCCGCGGCGGTGCCGATCGGCTCCGGTTGTCGTCTGTGCCCGCGCGATAACTGCCCACAGCGCGCATTCCCGCCGATCCACCGCTCGCTGGAGATCGACCCGCACCGTTCGAGTGTGTCCCCCTACTAGTTCGTCCCCCTACTAGTTCGTGCCTCCCAACTAGCGCTAGTCGCCGTCGAAAAGCCCGACGATCTGCCTGCGCTGTAGCTCTCTGCGGTTATATGTAGCCTCGCGCACCGATTCGTCGGTATCGAAGCTCGAGCCCAGGGCCCCGCCGAGGGTGCCTAGTGACGCCGCAAACCATGCCAGCGTCAAATAATCCAGCGGCGTGATAGTGGAGTTCACTCGGCTTTCGAAGAAGGGCACCGGCACAACGGCGGCGCTGACCAGCAGCATCGTTAGGTAGATCAGGGCATACACGCCGGTTGCCGAAATCAGTACTGTGCCGATGGTGGCCAGATTATCCATCCGGGCGCGCCACCACTCGACGCTGTCGGAGGAAGCCTGTGTGGAGGTTGCATCGGCGCCGACGCTCAACACGGACGGTTCCGCCTTACGGCTATAACCCCCGTTCCACAGGCCGTTTTTGTAGATCAACCAGAAGGTCAGCAGGGTTATGGAAAGGATAGTGATCATGATCTGCCGCCACGAGCTGATCAGGTAGGACATCTCCCACACCGAACCGTAAAAGATGCCGAAGCCGCCGGTGGCCACGCCCGTGGCCAGGCAGCTGGAGAGCACCTTGATCAACTGGCCGGGGCGGTTACCGCGGATCATTCCCAGCAGCAGGCGCAGGGTGCGCCCACGGCCTTCGAGTACGCGGGTGGTATCGGCCTCTACGTCGCCGCCCTCGATCTCGTCTACGCCCTTTTCGCGCTGGCCAGCTCCGGCGTGCTTGCCACAGACCAGGCGCGACAGCTCCTGCCGCAGGCCCTCCTTGGCCCGCAGCAGGCCGAAGGCGGGCAGGCACAGCATGGTGGCCTTGCCCTGCTCGACGGTCTGGCTGATTACCGGCCTGCGGGTGGTCAGTGGCAGGTCGGTGACGTACACCAGCCGGTCCCAGCCGTAGTCGCGCAGGATTCCGGGGGCGGTGTCGGCGAGGCGGACGTTGCCGAACTCGTCCATCGGCAGCGTTCCGGTGCGGAATTCGAGGATGGGTTTGGTCCCGGAGACGTGATTCTCCGAGGCCTTAGCGAGCTGTTGGAGCATGGCGCGCACGCGCACCGCTGGCAGTCCTCGGTCTGCCAGCAAGCCAATCTTCTCTGGCAAGTCTGGGCACCAATCGTGGCAGGGGGGGAGGGATTCGGAGGGATTTGCTCGAAATCCTACTCTACCTGCGTCTTAACAGGGAAATGCTGGCCGTTAAACGCAAAACCGGCCCGCGCCCCTTCTGGGGGAGCTTCCAGGAGAAGCTTCCGGTACAGGCGCGGGCCGGCCAGTGAGCCGATGAACCTTCTTAGAGGTTGATCATGTGGCCGCCGGCGATGCCGTGAGCGGCCTCCTTCATAGCCTCCGATAGGGTCGGGTGCGTGTGAACGTTGCGGGAGATCTCCTCGGCCGTCAGGTCGAAGCGCTGTGCCAGGGTCAGCTCCGGCAGCAGTTCGGAGACATCCGGGCCGACCATGTGGGCGCCCAGCAGCTCGCCGTATTCAGCGTCTGCCACCAGCTTCACAAAGCCCACTGCGTGGCCCAGGCCCTGTGCCTTGCCGTTGGCGGTGTAGGGGAAGGTGGCGACCTTCACCTCGCGGCCTTCCTCCTCTGCCTGCTTCTTGGCGGCTTCCTCGGTGTAGCCGAAGGATGCTACCTGCGGAGAGCAGAAGGTAGCTCGCGGCATCATCTGGTAGTCGCCGAGCAGTTCGGTCTCCTCGCCCGCGATAATCTCGGCGGCAACCACGCCCTGTGCTTCGGCAACGTGTGCCAGCTGCAGCTTAGCGGTGACGTCACCGATGGCGTAGATGTGCGGAACGCTGGTGCGCATCTCGTCGTCGATGTCGATCGCACCGCGCTCGGTCAGCTTCACGCCGGTGTTCTCCAGGCCGAAGCCCTCCACACGGGGAGCGAAGCCGATTGAGACCATCACGCGGTCTGCCTTCAGGGTCTCGGTCTTGGAGCCGTCGGCGGACTCGATGTCCACCTCCACGCCCTTGCCTTCGCCCAGGTCGCGGACAGCAGTGGTCTTGTGACCAGTCTTCAGAGTTACGCCCAGCTTCTTGTACTGCTTGGCGATTTCCTTGGAAACGTCCTTGTCCTCATTCGGCAGGACGCGGTCCATGAACTCTACGACGGTGATGTCCACACCAAAGTTGGACAGCACGTAGGCGAATTCCATGCCGATGGCGCCAGCGCCGATAATGACCATAGAGTCCGGCTTGTTCTCGTCCAGGATCTGCTCTTCGTAGGAGACGATGTTGCCGCCCAGCTCTACGCCCGGCAGGGACTTCACAACGGAACCGGTGGCGATGATGCAGTTGTCGAAGGTGATGGTCTTGCCTGCGTCGTCACCGTCGGAGACCTCGATGGTCTTGTCGTCAACAAAGTTGCCGCGGCCGTGGATCTCCTGAATCTTGTTCTTCTTCATCAGGTAGTGCACACCCTTGACGATGTTGCCCGAGACCTTGCGGGAGCGCTGGTGCGCAACCTTAAAGTCCATCGAGATGTTGTCGCCGGTAATGCCGTAGGTCTTGGCTTCCTTGGTGATGGTGTGCGCAAGTTCGGCGTTGCGGATCAGCGCCTTCGAGGGGATGCAGCCCACGTTGAGGCATACGCCGCCCCAGTACTGCTTTTCGATAACGGCGGTCTTCAGACCCAACTGAGCGGCACGAATCGCCGCCACGTATCCGCCAGGGCCTGCTCCGAGTACTACTACGTCAAAATGTTCTTTAGCCACAAGCCCCAAGGGTACTTAATGTTTGTCGCTCGTGTTTAGTGAGCTCCGTCTGGCTCTTGGTCTCTAGGTCTTCCTCTTTCTCTTTCTTATTGACGCCATTCCTCCTCCCATAGTGCCCACCTCAGCCTTCCAATTAACTTCCACACCACTTGCCCCCAAAGGAAACACCCCCGCTTTCGGGTTCAATAGAGAAAGTTTTTCCTCCTTTGGGTTCCCAAAATTCTCGCGGATTGGGTAAAGTCTCGTGTGTCCTTAGAGATTTGCTGTGGATTTCTTGAATATTCCCCGAATATCCGCCGAAAACGCCCTGCAGGTCTTTTTCACACATTCGACTGAGCACCTCACGCCCCGGGCAAGAATTACTGACGTTTCCCCCAGCGTGCCCCACAGAAGGATCAATTCTATGAAGCGAAGCATCGTCCGCACTCTCGCCGCTGCCACGGCTGCGATCGCCCCGTTCGCAACCGTCGCGGTCACCGCACCGGCCGCTCAGGCCGCTAGCGTCTCCGCCACCCAGAAGGCAGACGGCATCGCGCCGGCAACGCTGAAAATGAACTCCACGACTCCGAACCAGCCGGAGGATTCCACCACGTGGCGTAAGAACATCAAGTACTGGAACAACCAGGGCTTCGACAACGTGCAGGAAGTCTCCGCGTACTCCCCGTCGATGAAGCGCCACATCCCGCTGGTCGTCATCCAGCCGAAGGACAAGGCAAAGCGTGACAACGCCCCGACCCTGTACATGCTGAACGGCGCAGACGGTGGCGAGGGCATTGCCAACTGGATCCGTCAGACCGACATCGTCACTTACTACGGCGGTAACGATGACGCGAACAAGGGCACTGTCAGCCCGGGCATCGGCGCCAACATCGTGATCCCGATGAGCGGTGCGTTCTCCTACTACACTGACTGGGTCACCGAGCCGAACACCCCGTACATCAAGGGGCCGCAGAAGTGGGAGACCTTCCTGACCCGCGAGCTGCCGCAGGCCATTGAGCCGGCCCTGAAGGCTAACGACAAGCGCGCCATCGCTGGCATGTCCATGACCGGCACCACCTCCCTGCTGTACGCGCAGCACCACCCGGGCTTCTACGACTCCGTCGGTGCCTTCTCCGGCTGTGCCGCAACCACCACTGGCCTGACCCCGCAGTTCATCAACCTGGTTCTGAACCGCGGTGGCACGGACTTCACCAAGATGTGGGGGCCGGTAAACGGTGAGGTTGCCCGCAACAACGATGCTCTGATCAACGCTGAGAAGCTGCGTGGCCAGAAGAACATCTACGTCTCCACTAGCTCCGGCTTCCCCGGCGAGCACGATATGCCGTGGTCCGAGCGGGTGAACGGCCAGCTGTCCTCCGCAGCTCAGGTGATCTTCGAGGGCGCTGTCATCGAAGGCGCCACTAACGCCTGCACCCGCGACCTAGAGCGCAAGACCAGGGCGCTGAACATCCCGGTGAACTACAACTTCCGCCCGGCAGGCACCCACCAGTGGGGCTACTGGCAGGACGACCTGCGCGGCTACTGGGGCGACCTGGTTGCCGGCCTGGGCACGGGCGCCAAGCGCCCGCCGCTGGAGCCGACCAAGCCGATCTCCCCGGAGGACTTCTGGGAAGGTTCCACCGCGGGCTCCCGCTAGTTCTGGATTGCCGTTCCAGCCCGGTGCTCTTTCGCAGCGCCAAGTAGCCGCATAACCAGATAAAACACCACTTCCCCCGCCACAGACCACCTCCGTGGCGGGGGTTGTCCTATGCAGATAGTAGTGTGCCTTACATGAAGCAATCCCAACATCAGCCTCGCCCTTTCCGCAGCTCCCCCATCGCCGGAGCTCGGGATGCCTACACGGGCGTGGACTTCAACCTCGGGTTCCACGTGCTGCGCTACGACCTACAGTTGGACTACGACGTTGAACCCAACCACCTGCGCGGCGTGGCCCGCCTGGCGGTCGAGAACTACCGTCCCCTGAAAACCATGACGTTGGACCTGGCCAACAACTTGGCTGTCAACCGCGTGGAGGTCGCCGGCCACGGCGCGGCTGCCAACAACGGGGCAATGAAGATCCGTCGCTTCCGGCACAACGGCAACAAGCTAACGATCACTTTCGCAGACGAGATTGCCGAGGATCAGTCCTTCGACCTGACCATCAAATACGGCGGCTACCCGCGCCCGCTGCGCTCCAAGTGGGGCGAGGTCGGCTGGGAGGAAACCGACGACGGAGCCCTGGTGGCAGGCCAGCCCAATGGCGCCCCCAGCTGGTTCCCCTGCGACGATACGCCGGACGAGAAGGCAATGTTCCGCGTGGCCATCACCGCCCACCGGGACATCACCGCCATCGCCCACGGCACCTTGGTGGAGCAATACAACAAGGGCAACAACACCACCCGGGTGTTTGAAACCAATTACCCGATGGCCACCTACCTGGCTGCGGTGTACGTCGGCCCCTTTAGGCGGATTGATTTCCGCAGCGCGGAGCTCGGTCGCAAGACCGTCCCGGTGTTCGGCTGGCTCCCCGAGGGCACGGAGCACGCCAAGCGGGTCCGCGAGCTGGTCAACGAGGATTTCGGCCAGCAGACGGAGATGGTCGAGGTCTATTCGGAGCTCTTCGGCGCCTACCCCTTCCCGGAGTACTCCGTGGTGGTCACGGACGAAGAGATGGAGATCCCCCTCGAAGCCCAGGGCATGAGCATGTTTGGCTGCAACCACGCCGACGGCAAGCACACCTGGGAGCGCCTAATTGCCCACGAGCTATCCCACCAGTGGTTCGGTAACTCCGTCGGTCTAGTTGAGTGGCGGGATATTTGGCTCAACGAGGGCTTCGCCTGCTACTCCGAGTGGCTGTGGTTCGAAAAGTCTCAAGGCATCCCCGCCGCCCACCATGCATGGGCGCACCACCAGGCGCTCGCGGAGAAGCCGCAGGACATCCTGCTGATCGACCCCGGTGCGGAAGACATGTTTGACGACCGGTTGTACAAGCGCGGAGGTGTGACCGTCCATGCCCTGCGCGTGCTGCTGGGTGACGGGGCTTTCTTCGACATGGTCAAGCGCTGGACCACGCAGCACCGCATGGGGCTGGTGGAAACTCGCGACCTGGAGAACCTGGCAAACACCGTCGCCGAAGAAAACGGTGTGGCCCGAAGTGAGGTGCAGGGGCTGTTCGACCGCTGGTTGCGTCACCAAGAACTGCCCGACTTCCCCGGCGGCGAGGGCATCGAGCTCAGCGAGGAACAGCTGCGCGACCTGCCTGCGGGACCTGCCGCGGAAATGGTCGATGCCTCCGGGCCGGCGCGTGCCGTGGATGCGCTGAAGCGCGTCGGGCAGCGGCTCGGCGAGCTCGGCGAAAGGCTGCAGGACTAGCCCCCCTCTGGGCCGTCGGACGGGTTAACTAATGCGCGCCATATCGCTAGCCACAGTCTTCGTAGCCATCGCCGGTTACCTGGTGATTTGGGTTGCCAACAAGGGGCTGACCACCGCCGGGTACGAAGACTTCATGGTCTACTGGTCGCTGTTCTTCGCGATGACGGGCGTGCTGGATGGGCTGATGCAGGAGACCGCCCGGGCCGTCTCCACCCGGCGCGCAGCGATGGATGCCTCGCAGGCTGGCACTACGCGGGCAGGCACCCCGCGCCCGTTCGCACTGACAAGCTACATCGCCCTGGCTATCGGTCTGATAACACTCGTCACTGGACCGCTGTGGATCGGCCAACTCGTGCCCGACCTGACCGGGTGGGGGCTGGTTCTCATAGCCGTCGGCCTGGCCTGCTATGCCTTCCAAGCGACGGTCTGCGGGCTGCTGTCCGCCAACCACTCGTGGCCGAGCTTCGCCTGGTTGATGGCCATCGATTCCGGGGTGCGGCTGGCGCTGGCCATCGCCGCGTGGGCTCTGGGCTGGCAGTTGCTGGCCTTTCTATTCGTCACGGTCATCGGCGCGGCCACCTGGCTGCTGATTCTCGCCTGCTCCCCCGCTGCTAGAGCCACCCTGCGCGACCGGGCGGACGTGCCCACCCGCCCGTTTCTCTCGCGCACGGTCAAGGCCATGATCGCTTCGGGCGCGAACGCCGTGATGATCACCGGCTTCAGCGTACTGCTGCGCTACACCTCGGGCGCGGACGTGGGCCCCGGTGCGCTCGCCGCCACCATCACCGCTATCACGCTCACGCGCGCGCCGATCCTGGTGCCCCTCCAGCGCTTCCAGCCTGCGCTTATCGTGCACTTCACGAAACACCGCAAGCGCGTCCTGCGCGCCGCCGCGCTGCCCATAGCCGCCGTGGGAGCCGTCGCAGCCATCGGAGGTATTGCCGCCTACTTCCTCGCCGCGCCACTGATGGGGCTATTTTTTGACGCCGCCGTTATCTCCTCCCCAGCCACCCTCGGTTGGCTCACGCTCGTCTCCGGGGCTACGGCCATCCTGATGATCAGCGGCTCGGCAGCGCTTGCGGCGGATCGCCACAACCTCTACACCGCCGGGTGGCTGATTGCGATTATCCTGTCGACGGCGGTGCTCATGCTGGACTACTCCCCCGATACGCGCGCCATCTGGGCTCTGGCAGTCGGTCCGAGTGTGGGCGCGGCGGTGCAGCTGGGCGTGCTCGCGCTTGCTGCCCAAAGCACCGCCCAAGCCCCCGCTCAGACAAGGGAAACCGAAGCCTAGTCCCGCTGCTGCTCCGGGGTGGGAATGAACTTCTTGGAAGTCAGCGTCACCAAAATAAGACCAATAAAGGCAATGACCGCACCGAAGCCCAACATCTCGGTGTAGGTGAACCAATCTTTCAGGCGCGACAAGATCATCGGGAAGAAGAATCCGATGTAGGTGATTGTGTAGAAAAAGGCGGTGAGCCCGCCGAGGTCATCGGCGCTGGCGATTCGCTGTACTTCCGTCAGGCCGGTGATCAGGCACACGCCATAGCCGGTGCCCAGGATGAGGCCGACGGCGACCGTTCCGGCCAGCGAGCCGACGTGAGCGGTCCAGGCTGCAACGACCATGCCGATGATCACCAGTACCAGGCCGATCTGCTGGGCCTGGGAGTTATTTGGGTTGATGTACTTGGTGGAAACCTGCTGGATGCCAAAGCCACAGGCCAGCGCGATGGCTGTGATGCCAGCCGAAAAGGCGATGGGGTAAGGAACCTGATCCTGCGCCAGGCTCGGCATGATCGCATAGGCCACGCCCGCGCAACCGAAGACCCACGGCGCGATAGGAATCACGGCGGTGAGGAAACGCGGGTGACGCAGAGAGGGCACCTTGAGGTCCGACCAGAAGGAGCCCTCCATCTTGAGGTGTGCGTTCTGGCGGGTCTCCGGCACACCGAGGATTCCGATCATGGAGACGGCGCACAGCAGGATGCTGAGGATGTAGGGGGTCTGGCCCGGAGCGGGACCCCATTCCGCCAGCACGCCCGCCAGCGCGGCACCGACGGCGAATCCCAAGGTCAGAGACATGGTTGCGCGGCGGGCACCGGAACCCTCCTGCGCACTGGGGTCGAACGTCGGGGTAGAAAGCTCCTTGATCCACGCACCGCCTGCGGTCATCACAATGCCAACGGCAAAGCCGCTGAGCAGACGACCGGTGAAGATCAGTGGCTCATTCATTTCACCGGCGGCGATGAGGACACTGCCGACAAGGCTGATGATCGGGGCGGGAAGCATGACGACGCGGCGGCCGTAGCGGTCCGAAAGCGGGCCGCACAGCAGCAGGCCCGCTGCGATGCCGGCGGCGTAGCAGGCCAGGAGGGCATCGACGAAGACGGAGCCGAAGACGTTCTCACCCCGGTAGAAGACCATCATCGGGGTGAACTCGTTGCCCGCGTAGGCAACCGCCAGCACGGCGAAGGCAACCAGCAACCAGTACTTCTTCTCCGCGCGGGTCTTCGCCCCGCGAGTGGAAGGCGCTACCTTGCGGCTGCGCATGGCGTTGCTCTGCTTGCTCTGCTCGTTCTGCTCGGGCGTATCCACTTCCCGGTGATTCTCGTCAAATGTGTCCTCGGCCATAGGGGCAAGCCTAGTCACCCGGTAGGAGACCACCAACGCAACGCTGCAGCTACTACGCTCTGTCCAATGATTTAGTCATAGATTTATTAGCAAATTTTCGAGTTGCGGATCACACTCTTGCGTATCATTAATTTCATGTCACCAAACAATTCCGAGAACACAACCGAAAACATCGCAACGACTGATAGCTCGGTCACATCGAGCCCAGCCGATGGAATTGCTGACAAGTCTGGAAACAAACTCCGCCGCTCCACCTCGGCGCCCAAGACCTTGTCCACGGCTCCAACCGCTGAAGCGCAGGCGTCAATAGCAAAGGCTCTGCAGACCGTCCTCGACGGCGACTTCCCGGAAGCACGCGAGGAAACCCGCGGCCTGCTGGCAGACCCAGATATCCTGCCACGCACCGACCTAGACCTAGAGCAGTCCCGTGCCCGCACCACCGAGCACCTGCAGCGTGTGCTCGAATCCGGCATGCCGAACCACGCCTTCCGCGCCGACCAGGGCGGCACGGGAGAAACCGGCCGCTGCCTGACCTCCATCGAGATGCTGGGGCACGCCGACCTGTCGCTCATGGTGAAGTCCGGAGTGCAGTGGGGCCTGTTCGGCGGCGCCGTCGGCAACCTGGGAACCGAGCGCCACCAGGAGATAGTGGGGAAGCTGATGAACCTCGAGGCTCTCGGTTGCTTCGCCATGACCGAACGCGGGCACGGCTCCGACGTACAGCAGCTGGAGACCACGGCGACCTATGACGCGGAGACGCAGGAGTTCATCATCAACTCCCCCACCGCCTCTGCCGAGAAGTGGTTTATCGGCAACGCCGCACGCGACGGCCGCTGGGCGGCAGTGTTTGCACAGCTCATTGTCCCCGACGCTAAGAACGCGACCGAGGCTGGCGACGACGCGCAGGCCGAATCGCAGGGCGTGCACTGCCTGCTGGTGCGCATCCGCGAAGACGACGGCTCCCCCATCGACGGCGTACGCATCGGCGACCACGGCCACAAGGGCGGGCTGAAGGGCGTGGACAACGGCACCATCAGCTTCGATAACCACCGCGTGCCCCGCGAGGCGCTGCTGAACCGCTTCGCCGACGTAGACGAGGCCGGCAACTACACCTCCCCCATTGAAAACCCGAACCGCCGCTTCTTCACGATGCTCGGAGCCCTGGTGCGCGGGCGCGTGACCGTGGGAGCTGCCGCAGGCGCGGCCGCCCGCACCGCGCTAGACATCGCTGTGACGTACGCGAACCTGCGGCGTCAATTCGCTCCCGACGATTCGCTACCCGAAAACCGCCTAATCGAGCACCGTTGGCACCGCCTGCGCCTCATCCCGCGCGTGGCCCGCGCCTACGGCCTGCAGTTCGCCACGAACAAGCTGATCGCGCGCGTGCACGAGTTGGACCAGCGGGGCGTGGAGCCGACCGAATACACCAAGGAACAGCAGGCCGACCAGCGAGAAGTTGAAGCGCACGCCGCAGCGTTGAAGGCCGCCAACACCGCACACGCCACCGACACGATCCAGGAGGCCCGCGAGGCCTGCGGCGGCGCGGGCTACATGGCCGAGAACCTGCTGACCACGCTGAAGGCGGACTCGGATGTGTTCACCACCTTCGAGGGCGACAACGTAGTGATGATGCAGCTGGCAGGGAAGGAGCTGATGACGGGCTTCGCCAAGGAGCTCGGCGGCCTGAATCCGATGGAGATGGTGCGCTTCGGCCTGGATAGCTTCGGCAACCTGCTGCGCCGGCGAACCGCCGCGGACGCGCTGATCCAGAACCTGGTGGATACGTTCAGCGACTCCGAGGAGACCTCGCTGTTCGATCCGGCCTACCAGATCAACCTGCTGAGCGAGCGGGAGGATCGCCTGATGCGCTCCCTCGCCCGCCGCCTGCGCCCCGCCCGCAAGATGGATGTGGACGAGGCGGCGAAGGTGGTCGACCGCGCGCAGGATCACCTGCTGGCCGTCGGCTGGGCGCACGTGGATCGCATCATCTTCGAGGCCTTCTTGGATGCAGAGTCCAAGTTGGATTCGGAAGACGCGCAACGAGTACTGGAGCAAGTGCGTCTGGTGTACTTCCTCAGCTGCATTGTGGACAACGCCAGCTGGTACTTGGAGCAAAACCTGCTGACGGGTACTCGCACCAAGGCCGCCCGCGCAGCGCTGAACGACCTTGTAGATTCCCTGGGCCCCTGGTCGCAGACGCTGGTGGACGCTTTCGGCATCCCGGACCACATCACGGATCTGAAGCTGATGGAGGGCTACGAGGCGATGGTTCCCAAGTACGAGTCGGACCCGGCCGTGGGGCAGGCAGGGTAGCTACTCGGCCTCTTCGGACTGCGCGATGGCGTAACCGGCAAAGCTAAAGATAATGGCTAGCGCCGCACCTACCAGCGGGTTAGCCATCGCAACACCGGCGGCCACGCCAAACGTAGAGCCAACCATGGGGTAGGTCCATTCTTTCTCTGTGTAAGAAGCCATGTTCTGTGTCCTTTCCGTTGTGAGATGCTTACGCCATCCATGGTGCTGGCAAAGGAAGCTCCCGAAAAGGGCATCTGGGAAACACGGTACGAAAGTAGACTCCGACCTATCGATTATGTGAAGGAAGCTGTGGCCATCAAAGAGCAAGCACCGCAGGATGTATCCACGAAAACTCCACTCGTGGTGTTTGCCCTGTGCGCTCTCACCTTTGCTTCCAGCCTCGCGCTCGCACCCGATGCCCTGTCCATCGCCCTGGTTCTTGTGGCACTTGGGTTTTGCTTAGCGACCGCGCTAGGCATGCGTTATCCGCGCTGGGCAACTGCGCTCTTCCTTCTCACCTTCAGCGCTGCGATGCTGCTGCAAGTAGATGAGTTTCCCGCATTCGTCTTCCTTGCACCCTTCTTCTGTGGCGTAATCGCCTTTTCGGGAAAACGCCTGCTTACCACCGCAGTTACCCTCAGCGCGTTCGTGCTGGGCACCCTTGACCCTACAGTCACCTCCCCGCGAGACTATCTGGAAAGCCTCGCCCCTTCGGCGGTGTTCGCCTGGCTGATTTTCCTCCTCCTCGGAACCGGCGCAGGATGGCTCATCGGCTACCTGGATCGCAGAAACGCTTTCCTTAACGACAGCTGGGAAGCAGACCTCGAACGCACCCGCCAGGACCTGGCGGAGACCCTCCACGATTCCGTGGCCGGCCCCTTGACCTCTGTGGTTATGCAAGCGGAGACGATGGAGCTACAGCTAGACGCGGAACCCGATTCGCACCTGGACAGCGAAACCATGCGCAAAAATCTGAATGCCATCGCCGACAATAGCCGGGAGGCGATGGCACAGAGTCGCAAACTCCTCGACCTCCTCCGGTCGACGGAACAAGAATTATCGCATGCTAAGGCCCCCTCTCCCGGCCAGTCGCTATCGGCTTTCACCGAGCGGCTCAAGCCCCATGGCTTTCGGGTGGTCTTCACCCAGGGCTCTCCGGCAAAAGACTGGTTGGCAAACCCCTCCGCTGCCACGCCTGCCAATTCCATCAGCCAGAGCCAATGTGCCGCACTCCTCCCGCAAGAAACGCGACCGTGCATGCTGGTACACCGACTACTGATGGAGGGCGCGACCAACATTGTGAAGTACGCAGCTCCAGGCAGCCCCGTTGTGGTTGCTGTGGAAAACCCTACAAAAACCCATTCGCTGTGCATCTGGAACGAGGTGGCAAGAGACGGCACAGCTTCCTCTGCGCTCCCCGCCGACCTATCCTCCAATCTCGGCCTGGCCAACCTGCAACGCTGGGCCAAGCGAACCAAGAGCACGGTCAAGACAGAACAAGAAACCTACGGCTCGCGCACTTTTTGGCGGCTCAGCCTAAAGTCAGTATCACCATGAATAACGCCCCTGTCACACGAATCCTCGTAGTCGATGACGACGCCCGTGCGCTGACCGCCCTCCGCCACTACTTCTCTGTCGCCAAGGACATCGAGATCGTAGCCGAGGCCGAGAACGGCGCCGTCGCCCTCGAACAGATCGAGCGACTAGGGGGAGACCTCGACCTCGTGTTGGCGGACATCCACATGCCAGAGGTCGGCGGAATCGAGCTACTCCGCACCCTGCAATCTCAGGACAATCCCCCTGTGTTCGTCGCCATGACTTCCATGGACACCGACGAAACGATGCTGGAGATCCTCACCAGCGGCGGCGCGGGGTACATCATCAAAAGCGCCCGCCCCGTGCAATTCATCCAAGCCGTCCGGGACGCGATGAACGGCGGCACCGCCGTCTCCCCCGAGTGCCTTTCACGCCTCGTGGACTTTATCCCCGAACGCTCTGTTGGTGGGGCAGCTGTGCAGGCGGGGAAGTCGGCGTCACCAAATAAACAAGAGAAACCCGGCGCGGCGCCAGACCCGGATAGCATCCCGGAAGGCGAGCGCACCACCCTCCAACTTCTAGTCCAGGGGCACTCCAACGCGGAGATCGCGAAGGAGGCACTCTACGCGGAATCGACCGTGAAGAAGCACGTGTCTTCGCTGATGAAGCGCTTCGGGGTGGACTCGCGCCTGCGGCTCGCGATCAGCGCAATCCGCGCGGGGTACTAGCCGAAAACCCTTACGCGAGGTACGAACACCTGCGTTCTGTAGCGCCGAGGCTGATCCGAGTCTGGTTCAAGGCCGGTCCAAGGCTAGTCCAAGGCAGAGCCGCACCTGGCCAGGTCGTATTCTTAAGGAATGAGCTCTACCCCCTCCACCTCCCCAGATAACGCCAGTTCACACGCGAACTCGCGCACCGGCGATGACAAGCTAGGCAGTAACAAGCTAGGCGATGACAAGCTAGGCAACGGACTGAAGGTCCGCCACCTCACGATGATGGGCCTGGGCTCCACCATCGGCGCCGGGCTGTTCCTGGGCACCGGCGTGGGCATCGAGGCCGCCGGACCGGCCGTGCTGCTGGCCTACATTGTGGCGGGTTTCATCGCGATCCTCGTGATGCAGATGCTGGGCGAGATGGGCACCGTCATCCCCGCCTCCGGCTCGTTCTCCGAATATGCAGAACACGGCATCGGGCGCTGGGCTGGCTTCACTCAGGGTTGGATTTACTGGCTCGCCACGGTGGCGGTGCTCGGCGCCGAAATTACTGGTGCGGCGAGTTTTATGGGGGCATGGTTCGGTATTGACGCCTGGATCCCCGCCGCCGTATGCGTGATTTTCTTCGGCGTGGTGAACCTCCTGCAAATCCGTGCCTTCGGCGAGTTCGAGTTCTGGTTCGCGTTCATCAAGGTGGCGGTGCTAGTAGCCTTCCTGGTCATTGGGTTCCTGCTAGTCTTTGGTCTCCTGCCCGGGCATACCTTCATCGGCACTGAGGTGTTCACAGCCGACGGCTTTATGCCCAACGGGGTGGGCGGCGTGGCCACGGCGATTCTGGCTGTGGCCTTCGCCTTCGGGGGCATCGAGGTCGTGGCCATCGCCTCTGCGGAATCCGAGAATCCCCAGCGCTCACTGATCAACGCGGTGCGCTCCACCATCACCCGAATCTCGCTGTTCTACTTAGGTTCGGTGCTGGTGATCACCTTCCTACTCCCCCACTCTTCCCTAGGACAGGCGGAAAGCGCAGCCGATAGTCCCTTCACTAGGGTGCTGAATCTGGCCGGTATTCCGGGCGTGGTCGGTTTCATGGAAGCCATTATTGTTCTGGCGCTACTGTCTGCCTTCAATGCGCAGATCTACGCCTCCAGCCGCATGATGTTCTCCCTGGCTAATCGTCATGAGGCACCCCAAATTTTCACCCGTGTAGACCGTCGAGGCGTGCCCGTCGCCGCGATCATCCTCTCGGTGTGTTTGTCCATCGTGATGGTGGTTCTGAACTACCTGGATACCGGCTGGCTACTGACGTTTATGCTGAACTCCGCGGGTGCATCCCTGCTGATCGTTTGGACGTTCATCGTCGTCTCCCAGCTACGCCTGCGCCCCCGCCTGGAGCAGCAGGCGAGCGGAGCGTTGCCGATCCGCATGTGGGGCTACCCTTGGCTGACCATCGCCACGCTGGTTGTACTGGCAGGGCTGGCGTTGCTGATGCTGACGGATCCGGGTTCCCGGGTGCAGCTTTTCTCTGCAGCGACGATGTTTGCGATCTTGGTCGTGGCCAGCTTCGCCAACTCCGCCATCCGTGGGTTGAGCCCCTTCGAGAAACTGCCTCTGCCGGAAGTTTCCCGCCCCTCCCGCTAGCTCAGTCTCAATGCTTGCCTCCCCCCATAGAGCTCGCCATGGATACGCTAGCAGCACAGCAATCTGGATCTAAGTACGGTATCTAAATAAGGTTCCCCGCCTTCCCGTCGGGCGCATGTCCCGCCCACACGAGAATATCTAGAAAGGACTCCCCCGCATGATTCGCACCGCCATCATTGGCTATGGAAATCTGGGTCGCAGCGTTGAGAAGGTTATTGCCGACCAGCCCGACATGGAACTCGTCGGTGTGTTCTCCCGCCGCGATTCCCTCGATACGCAGGCCCGTGTTCTGCCAGCTGCGGACGTGGAAAAGCACAAGGATGAAGTAGACGTGCTCTTCGTCTGCCTGGGCAGTGCCACCGACGTGCCAGCGCAGGCCCCTGAACTGGCCAAGCACTTCACCACAGTCGATACTTACGACAACCACGGCGAGATCCCGAATTACCGGACGGTAATGGATAAGTCCGCGCAAGAGGGCGAGAACATTGCGATGATTTCCACCGGTTGGGATCCGGGCATCTTTTCCTTGAACCGTGTACTCGGCGGAGCGGTGCTGCCGGGAGCCGACCAGATGACGTTCTGGGGGCCTGGACTCTCGCAGGGTCACTCCGATGCGGTGCGTCGCGTGCCCGGCGTGGCCAAGGGCGTGCAGTACACCAAGCCAAATCCGGAGGCTATCGAAGCCGTGAAGCGAGGCGAGGGCGCGGACCTGAAGGCCAACGAGTGCCACCTGCGCCACTGCTTCGTGGTGGCGGAGGAAACCGGCGATGCGGCAGCGGATGAGAAATTGAAGGAGCAGATCCGCGAGGCAATCGTGACGATGCCGGACTACTTCGCGCCCTACGAGACGATCGTGGAGTTCATCTCCGAAGCTGAGTTCGAGCGCGACCACCAGGGCATGCCGCACGGCGGGCAGGTGATTACCCGCGGCCAGGCGGGCACTTCCGGTCACGTGATTGAGTTCGGCCTAGAGCTGGAGCGCAACCCCGACTTCACCGCTGCGGTGCAGGTGGCCTACGGCCGCGCCGCGTGGCGCATGCGCCAGGCTGGCGAGACGGGCGCCCGCACGGTCTTCGAGGTAGCACCTTACCTGCTTTCTGCAGAGCCTCTGGACGATCTGGTAGCCAAGAAGCTATAAGCCCCAACGCAAAACCCGACCTCCTCCTGCTGGCATTCCCGCAGGTTGGACGGTTTTTAGTGGAGCCGCTTACGAGAATCGCACTTCCGATACCGGGTTAAGAAAGACTGCCGTAGTATGGCGCGTCGGAGTTCTGAGCGCCAACTAGGCCGTAAATAACGGCCCAGATGAGTCCCAGCGGTGCAAAGAGGGGGAAGCGCAGCCAAGCCGGGGTGTTTTCCCAGATGGTGTTCACTGAGCCGAGCGGGGACTTGGTGTTCGGAGTTTCTGCAGCCTGTACTTGAGTGGTGGGGGTGTGGGTTTCGGCCTGGGCAGGTGTGGCGAGACACGCGGTGACGGTTGCGGCGGTAACACCAGCGATGAGCGACTTGCGAATCTTCATTGGGAGGAATCCTTTCTGAAGGAGTTCGGGTAGAGATGTGCAAAAACCTTCTTTGCCCCCGGGTGCGGTTCCATGGCTGATTGGACACAGACTCGTGAGCTTGGAAGTGCTTTGTCTAGCCAAACGCTTATAAGTGGCGAAACGTTAGCGGTCGCTAGCAATCACGAAGCAAAAATGTCCCACAGCAAACTGCCAAGAATGCTGTGGGACATCACATGGAGCCGCTTGCGAGAATCGAACTCGCGACCTTTTCATTACGAGTGAAACGCTCTGCCGACTGAGCTAAAGCGGCGCGTACATTAAGTACGAAGCGTAATCCTAGCCGACGCAAACCCTGAGCACCAAAACGCCATCTGGGGTTAGCCCGGATACCCGCTAGGCCACCCCACAGCACTGTTGCAGGCGCCCGGCCATCGCATCCAGCGCCACCTCCGGCCGCACGTTGTACCCCAGCACCTCGCGGCACTCCATCACAGCATCTATGCAGCTCACCAGAGCCGACGCACTATTACGCCGCGCTAGTTCCTTCGACGTCGCCGCCATGTCCGGGTGCTGGTGGCCGCCGACCGGCACGCCATCGCTATCCACCGCACCCGCGGCCTGCAGCATCGCGTCGCGGTACAGCCCGGCAATGTCGATCAGCGCCAGGTCAAGCGAGTCGCGAGTTCTTCTGGTGCGCCGGTTCTTCTGTTCTTTTTCTAGCTCTTTCATTCTTCCGGACGCCCCCCGCTGGGCCTTTGCAGCACCCTTGCCTTTCGCGCCCACGCCGAGGCTACTCTCCAGTTCCTCACGCTCCCGCTTATCCAGCTTTTCCAGCTCGCTAGCGGCCTCCTCCTCGGCTTTCTTCACCAGCTCGGAGGTGAAGCGGTACAGTGCGTTGGGTTCGTACACCAGCTGCGGCAGCTTCAGCGCGGTGGCGCGTTTAGTACGGGCGGCCTCGTCGCTGGCCAGGTGGCGAGCCCTTCCAATGTGTCCGGCCGAGACGTCGGCGGCCCACTGGGCTTGGGTTTCATTGAGGCTTAAGGTGGCGTCACTAAGCAAAACCCCCTTGACCGCCGCCGGCGAGGGAGTCGGCACATACACGTGGCGGCAGCGCGACCGCAGGGTGATCGCAATATCCGAAGGGTCGGTCGAGGGTGCGCACAGCAGGAAGACGGTGCGGGCGGGCGGCTCCTCGACGGACTTCAGCAAAGCGTTGGCGGCGGCATCGTTCAGGCGGTCGGCATCTTCCACAACCACCACGCGCCAGCGGGCGACGGTGGGCATGTTTGCGGCCTCGTGGATGGCACCACGGATCTCGTCGACCGTCAGTACCACGCCCGTGGTGGAGACCCACAGGATGTCCGGGTGCGTGCCCGCGGCGGCGCTACGGCACTGGTCGCACTCGCCGCAGCCGCCGTGCGGGCACACCAACGCGGTGGCGAAGACCTTCGCCGCGATGGATCGTCCCGAGCCAGGCGGGCCGGTAAACAGCCACGAGTGGGTCATCGCCTGCGGATCCTCCACCGCCCTTTGCAGCGGACGGCGGACAGATTCCGCGGTGATGCGCCCGAAAACCCCTGGCGCGTCTTCGGCGGCGGCCGGAGTGGTGGCCGTTGTGGCGGCCGGCGTGGTTTCCGTCATGGTTACTCAGTGTAGCTATCCACGAGGACAGGGCAGACGCACCCGGCGCGGGGCGGCGTGAGTTAATCTGAAGGGCATGAAACAACTGCTGCGCTACCTCTCGTGGGCCTGGGGAACCTCCTGGCCCCTGTACGCAGCAACCGTTCTGGCCACGAACGTCATCGGCGCAACCGCCGTGGCGACGTTCCTTCGCTTCTTCATCCCCCTGCCCGCCGCGCGCGAGCTGACGAGCCCGGATACCACCATCGCCTCGCTGTACCTGATCTACTTCGGGGTGGCTGTGGTCGCCGGCATCGCGATGACGTTGTACTTCTTCGCCCCCGTGCTGCGCTGGCAGCGCACGCCGCAGGCCTACGACCCGAACATGGTGCGCGACCTGGTGCTGCGCATTCCGTTGCTGCAGACAATCACGGGCATTGTGCTGTGGGGCATCGGGGTGGTGCTGTTCACCGTCGTGGCCTGGAGGCATAGCACTGAGTGGGGCATAACCGTCGGCGTGACGGCCACGCTCGGCGGCATGATGGTGAGCCTGATGACGTACATGGAGGCCGAGCGCCTGGTGCGCCCGGTCGCCGCGAAGGCGCTGGCCAAGGGCGCACCGGACCACTCGCGACTCTCCCCTCTTTCGCACCGCCTGATGACGACGTGGGCGCTGACCTCCGCCGTGCCCGTGCTGGGCATGGTACTGCTGCTCTTCGCTGCGGCCACCGAGTTCTACCCAGAAGACTCCGGCGGCATCATTCCGGCAATGCTGGCGCTGGCACTGACCACTCTGCTGACCGGCTTCATGGGAACCATGTTGTTCTCCATGGCTGTGGCCGACCCGATCCGCGAACTGCAATACGCCATCAACCGCGTGCGCCGCGGCAAGGTGAACACGGACGTGCGGATCTACGACTCTTCGGAGATCGGCGTGCTGCAGGCCGGCTTCAACGAGATGATGCGCGGTTTGCAGGAGCGCCAGCGGGTCTCGGATCTCTTCGGCCGTTACGTCGGCACCGAGGTTGCCCGCCGCGCGCTGGAGGAAAAGCCGGAGCTAGGCGGCGAAACGCGGCACGTGGCCGTGCTCTTCGTGGACGTGATCGGCTCCACCGGGTTTGCCACGGAGAAGGAACCGCAGCACGTGGTGAAGGCCCTCAACGAGTTCTTCGACCGCGTGGTGGAGGTCGTGCATGCCAACAAGGGCATCATTAACAAGTTCGAGGGCGATGCCGCGCTGGCTGTGTTCGGTGCACCTCTGCCGCTGGACGATGTGGCCGGCCACGCCCTGGCCGCTGCCCGCGAGCTGAAGGCGAAGCTGCAGGGGCTGGAGTTCGCGGCGGGAGTCGGCGTGGCCGCCGGGTCCGTCGTCGCGGGCCACATCGGCGCGAAGGATCGCTTCGAGTACACCGTCATCGGTGACGCTGTAAACCAGGCCGCTCGCCTGACGGATTTGGCGAAGAAGACCCCCGGGCAGGTGCTGACCAGTGCCGCGACCCTGCGTGCGGCTAACGAGGCCGAGCAGGCCCGCTGGACCATGATGAAGTCCGTGGAGCTGCGCGGCCGCCGCGAGATGACGCAGATTGCCCGCCCCATCCGCGCGACCTTGGCCGACCGTTCGGAGGCTTAGGCTCCGCGCCGTACTGCGGCGATGGGGAGGTTTCTTTTCGACGCCACCTCGTCCCACCACGCCGCCGTCTTCTGCCCCACTGCCGCGGCCAGCTGCTCGGCGGTGATCCCCTTGGATTGCAGCTGCTCGGCCGTGGTGCCTTCCGGCAGCAGGCCTTCGGCGTGCAGCGCCTCGATGAGGCCGACGAAGAAGTGCGGTTCCAGCGCGGCGATAGCCACCCAGCCCCCACACTCGGCCCGGTAGAGGCCGTAGCCCGGCAGCAGGCCACCCAGCAGCGTGTCCGGGCCGGTCAGGCGGAAGCGGGCGGGCGTGGCGAACTCCGTGGCCATGTCCGCCAGGGCGACCTCGTGGTAGCTGCCCTGGCCGGTGGCGCTAGCCTGCCACAGGGCTGCCAGCGCCTGCGAGACGGCGCGTTCTGCGCCCGCCAGGTCGGCGATGGGAACTACAGGCATGACGGGCTCATCGCCGTTGAAGGAAAGGGTGCCTGCGTGTGCTTCATAGGTTAGGTCGTGGCCGGCGACGTCGACGTGCTCGCCGGAGTGGCCGACGATCGCCACCTGCGCCAGGGACGGGTAGCGTGCGTGGAGGTCTTCCCAGCCGAGCCCCAGACGCTGCAGCGAGGCCGGACGGGAGCTGGTGAGCAGCAGATCCGCCTCTGCCAGCAGTTCGTGTAGTTCCTGCAGGCCAGATTCCTGCTTCAGGTCGATGCTGCGCACCTCCTGGCCCTCCACCAGGTGCTGGTAGTAGGGCTCGCAGTACAGGCGCATGGGGTCGGCGGCCTTGCCGGGGCCTTCGACCTTGATTACGGTGCCTCCGAGCTCATGCAGGCGCTTGGCGGCGACGGGACCGGGCAGGTTCGGAGCCAGAGTGACGACGGTGAAGTTCGGGAGCTGGTTCATGCTTATGAACGTATCAGTTCCCACCCAAAAGTAAGGGCGATTTAGCGAGACTTCTTCACCGTGCGCTTGGTCAGCGTCGGCGGCTTCTTGGCGGTCTTCTTCGTCGACTTCTTTGCGGCCTTCTTGGTCGTTTTCTTCGTCGTTTTCTTGGCCGACTTCTTCGCGGCCTTGCGGCTCGACTTCGCAGGTGCCGAGCCCTCGGCTGCCTGCTTGGCGCGCCGCTCCGACAGCAGCTCGTTCGCGCGGGCGTCCGTCATCGTCTCCGGGGTATCACCCTTGCGCAGGGAGGCATTGGTGGTGCCATCCGTGACATACGCACCGAAGCGGCCGTCCTTGACGGACATCGGCTTGCCGGACACGTCGTTATCACCCAGCTGCTTCAGCGGCGGCTGCGCGGCTGCGCGACCACGGCGCTTCGGCTCGGCGTAGATGCGCCGAGCCTCGTCGAGGGTGATCGTGAAGATCTGCTCCTCGTTGGCCAGCGAACGGGAGTCCTTGCCCTTCTTGAGGTAGGGGCCGTAGCGGCCGTTCTGGGCGGTGATCACCTCGTTGTCGCTCGGGTCGACGCCCACCTCGCGCGGCAGGCTCATGAGCTTCAGGGCCTCTTCCAGCGTCACACTGGCTGGCTCCATGCCGCTGAACAGGCTGGCGGTCTTGGGCTTCAGCGTCTCCTCGACGATCTGCTTGACGCGCTTTTCCTTCTGCGCTTGCGCGGTCTTCGTCTCGCGACTCAGCGGCTTCTTGCCCTCCGCCTCGCGCTCGCGATCCTGCTCGTCGCGCTCGGCCTCCCACACCTTCACGGCCTCCTCGGCCACGCGGGATTCCTCGTCCTCGCCGAGCACCTCGGTGACGTAGGGGCCGTAGCGTCCCTCGCGGGCGACGATGGTGCGCCCGTTGGCCGGGTTGGTGCCCAGCTCTCGGCCGCCCTGCGGGGTGGCGAAGAGCTTCTCGGCCACCTCCAGGGTCAGTCCGTCCGGGGTCATGGATTCCGGCAGGTTGGCGCGCTGCACCTCCGGCTCGGTGCCCTCCGGCGCCCCTGCCGGCACCGGCTTAATGCGCTCCAGGTAGGGGCCGTAGCGACCCACACGGACGACGATCGGCACGCCGTTCTCATCATCGAAGATGTGCAGGGAGTTCACCCGGCGGGCGTCGATCTGCTCCAGGTTGTCGCCCACGATGTGCTTCAATCCACCCAGGCGAGGCACGACCGCACCCGGGGCCTCCGGGCGGGAGCTATCGCCGAAGTAGAAGCCCTTCAGCCAATTCACTCGATCCTGATCGCCCGCGGCGATGGCGTCCAGTTCGTCCTCCATCGCGGAGGTGAAATCGTAGTCCACCAGCGCGCCAAAGTTTTGCTCCAGCAGGCCGATTACGGCGAAGGCCACCCACGAGGGCACTAGCGCGTTGCCGCGCGGCAGCACGTAGCCGCGGTCCTGGATGGTGCGGATGATGGAAGCGTAGGTCGATGGGCGACCAATGCCCATCTCCTCCATCTTCTTCACCAGCGAGGCCTCCGTGTAGCGAGCCGGCGGGTTCGTCGAGTGGCCGTCGGCGGCCACGTCGCGCGCGTTCAGCTCGTCGCCCTTGGTGAGCTGCGGCAGGCGCTTCTCCGCGTTATCAGCGACGTCGCGGCCGTCGGCGGTGCGGCTGACCTCCACGTATGCCTTCAGGAAGCCCGGGAAGGTCAGGGTGCGGCCGGTTGCGGTGAATTCACAGGTCTCTCCCGACTTTGCGTCGCCGGCGACGGTGAGCTTCATGGACTGGCCCTTCGCGTCGGCCATCTGGGAGGCCACGGTGCGCTGCCAAATCAGCTCGTAGAGCTTGAACTCCTCGGCATCCAGCTGGTTGCTCAGCTGGCCGGGGGTCTGGAAGGTCTCGCCCGCCGGGCGGATCGCCTCGTGAGCCTCCTGCGAGTTCTTCACCTTGCGAGAATACTGGCGCGGGCCGTCGGCCACGAACTTCGCACCGTAGAGCTCCTTGGCCTGCTTGCGGGCGGCCTCAATACCGGCGGTCGACAGGGTGGTCGAGTCGGTACGCATATAAGTAATGTGGCCGTTTTCGTACAGGCGCTGCGCAATGCGCATCGTGCGCTCCGAGGTGAAGCGGAGCTTGCGGCCGGCCTCCTGCTGCAGGGTGGAGGTCATAAACGGCGGATACGGGCGGCGGGTGTAGGGCTTTTCTTCCACGGCCGTCACGGCGAACTCCTGGCCCTGCAGCCCATCGGCCAGGGACTTCGCCTTCGCACCATCCAGCACGAATGTGTCCTTTGCGCTGGCCTTCAGCTTGCCGTCGTCGCCGAAGTCACGGCCCTGAGCCACGCGCTTGCCAGCGACCGTTGCCAGCCGTGCTTCAAAGGAGTCCGGGGCGGCGTCATCAAGAGAAGAAGAAACAGCATCTACCACGCCGAACGTGGCGCTCAAGTCCCAGTACTCCGCGGCGACGAACTTCATGCGCTCGCGCTCGCGCTCCACGATCACGCGGGTGGCTACGGACTGCACGCGGCCGGCAGATAGGCGCGGCATGACCTTCTTCCACAGCACCGGGGAGACCTCGTAGCCGTACAGGCGATCCAGCACGCGGCGGGATTCCTGCGCATCGACCAGGTCGTAATCGAGCTCGCGGGTGTTCTGCGCGGCCTCGAGGATGGCGTTCTTCGTGATCTCGTGGAACACCATGCGACGCACCGGCACCTTCGGCTTCAGCACCTCAAGCAGGTGCCACGCGATAGCCTCACCCTCACGGTCGGGGTCAGTCGCCAGGTACAGCTCATCGACCTGCTTGAGCTTGGCCTTTAAGTCGGAGACCTTCTTTTTCTTGTCCGGGCTGACGACGTAGAGCGCCTCGAAATCTTTATCGACGTTGACGCCCAGACGCGCCCATGGCTCCTTCTTATACTTGGCCGGTACGTCTGCCGCGCCCCGGGGGAGGTCACGGATGTGCCCGACGGAAGCCTCGACGATGTAGTTCGGCCCCAGGATCGGGGCGATCTTCTTGGCCTTCGTCGCCGACTCAACGATCACTAGACGTTTGACGTCATCGTTTGCCATCGGTTGATTTCACACATCCTTCAAAATTTTAAGTTTGCCGGGTGCCATTGTTTATACAGGTTTATGGCAATGGTTCTTTCCGGGGGCCACTTACGCATTTCTAAGCGACAGTACGCGGTTTGCGCAATTTATTTGCAACCGGGGTGGGCGCGACCTTAACCGGCGAAGCCCCCGCCGGGGCGCGAGGTGCACCGCGGAGGGGGCTTGCTAAAACCCTGTGGGTTTTAAAGAGCCGTGACGTTTTGGGCCTGCGGTCCCTTGGCGCCCTCGCCGATCTCGAACTCGACCTTCTGGTTCTCCTCCAGGGTGCGGAAGCCGCTGCCCTGGATTTCAGAGTAGTGGACGAAGACGTCGGAAGATCCGTCGTCCGGGGCGATGAAGCCAAAGCCCTTCTCCGCGTTGAACCACTTGACGGTTCCCTGTGCCATGAATTTCTACCTATCTTGTTGAATCTGTCCGGCGCAAGTCTTCTGCGACCACCAAACGCCGAGGTCGGAAGATACTTCGTTTCCAACCCAGTCGGCCCCAAAACCCAACGAGACCCCACCTCACGCCGAGGCGAGCGGAAAAGTTCCGAGGATTTTAATAACCACACGACAGTCTGCCACGTTGCGGGTTAAACATTCGGGCGAGTTTGGATTCCGCAGGACAATAACTTGTATCCACCCCCTAATGGGTCTAGAACTAACGTTAATGTCCGACCCCACGCCCCCTACCCCAGACTCCGCGCCCGAAGATTCGGCTCCGGGCGCTGTGCCAGGCCCGGCTGGCACCCCAGCAAACAGTTCGGCAAACAGTTCGGCCCCGTCGTTCGGCGAGGAACTTCTGGCCGATCTGACGCCCGAGTTTCCGCGCTCCACCGTCACCCATACGCGCACCATCCCCGCCCGCCCGTCGCAGACGGCTAAATGGCCGGAATGGGCCGACGAGACTCTGGTGGAATACCTGCACGAGCAGGGGATTTCTACCCCGTGGTCGCATCAGGTGGAGGCCGCGAACCACGCACATGCGGGGCGGGATGTGGTGGTTGCCACCGGCACGGCGTCCGGAAAGAGCCTCGGCTACCAGCTCGCAGCCTTGAGCGACCTGGCTACGGCGAGCACCGCGACGGCCCTTTATATTGCACCGACGAAGGCTCTGGCGCAGGACCAGCGGGCGGCGCTGGCGCGGATGTGCGCGGGCGCGGCGAACCTGAACGACATCATGGTGGCCACCTACGATGGCGACACTCCGCCCGAGACGCGGCGGGTGATCCGCGACCAGGCGCGTGTGATCGTGACGAACCCGGACATGCTGCACGCCTCGATCCTGGGGAACCCGCAGTCGTGGAGCCGGCTGCTGCGCACGTTGCGCTATGTGGTGATCGACGAGTGCCACGTGTACCGCGGGGTGTTCGGCGCGCACGTGGCGATGGTGCTGCGGCGGCTGCTGCGGCTGTGCGGGACGGCTCCGACGATCGTGTTGGCGTCCGCGACCAGCGTGGACCCGGCGGCACATGCGCGCCGGCTGACGGGGCGGCCAGAGGTGGTGGCAGTGACCCGTGACGGGGCGCCCGCGGGCGAGCGGACTGTCGCGCTGTGGGAACCCGGGTTCCTGCCGGACGTGGAAGGAGAAAACGGCGCGCCGGTACGGCGGGCGGCGAATTCCGAGGCCGCGGACGTGATGGGGTTAGCGATCGCTCAGGGCGCGCGGACGCTGACTTTCGTACGCTCCCGACGCGGGGCGGAGGTGGTGGCCGTCGCCGCCGCGGAGAAACTGGCGGCGCTGGGGCGCAGCGCAGATGCTGTGCGGGTGGCGGCCTATCGCGCGGGCTACACCCCGGAGGATCGCCGCGAACTGGAGCGTCGCTTCGACAACGGCGAGCTACTGGGCATCGCCTCGACGAATGCACTGGAGCTGGGCATCGACGTCGGCGGGCTAGATGTGGTGGTGACCAGCGGCTTCCCCGGCACGATCGCCAGCTTCCGGCAGCAGGCCGGGCGCGCGGGCAGGCGCGGGCAAGGTGCGCTGGTGGTGCTGGTCGGCGCGGACGATCCGATGGATACGTACCTTCTGCACCACCCGGAGGCTTTGCTGGATCGGCCAGTGGAGAACACTGTTTTCGACCCGACGAACCCCTACGTGCTGGCCGACCACGTGGTGTGCGCGGCCGCGGAGAAGCCCCTGTCCGAGGCGGAGGTTGCACACTGGCGTGCGGAGCGGGTGGTGGAGCACCTACTGCGCCAGGGATCACTGAAGCGCAGGCCGCGGGGCATTTTCGCAGACCTGAAGGTGGCGGAGCAGGTGCATTCGCAGGTATCGATTCGCGGCGGGGCGGCGGCCCAGGTGGCGATCGTGGAGGCTGATTCCGGCCGACTGCTGGGCACGGTGGATCAGTCGCGCGCGACGTCGGACGTGCACACCGGGGCGGTGTACATGCACCAGGGCGATACGTTCGTGGTGCAGCTGCTGGACCTGGAGGAATCCGTGGCGTGGGTGCGGCCCGAGTTCCCCGAGTACACCACCCAGGTGATCCGCGACACCGACATTGCAGTGCGGCGCACGCGGGGGACACGCAAGGTCTCCGACGGGGTGTGGCTGGCGGATGTGGACGTGGAGGTTTCACATACTGTCAGCGGTTATCGGAAGCGTCTGCCGGGTGGCGAGATCCTGGAGACCGTTCCGTTGGACGTGCCGCCGGAATCGCTGCGCACCCGCGCGGTGGCTTACACCGTGGATCCGGACGTGCTGCTGGATCTGGGGCTGCCGGAGCCGACGTGGCCGGGGACGTTACATGCCGCGGAGCATGCGGCGATTGGCCTGTTGCCGCTGATTGCGACGTGCGACCGCTGGGATATTGGTGGAGTTTCCACCGCTTTGCATGCGGATACGGGCTTGCCGACAGTGTTCGTGTACGACGGCTATGCGGGCGGCGCGGGCTTCGCCGAGCAGGGCTTTGCGCGCTTTGCCGAGTGGATGGCCGCCACCGCCGAGGCCGTGGAGACCTGCGAGTGCGAGTCCGGCTGCCCGTCTTGCGTGCAGTCGCCGAAGTGCGGCAATGGCAACGATCCGCTGTTCAAGGCGGGTGCGGTGTTGTTGTTGCGGGCACTGGCCGGGGCGGCGGGTTAGTTCACTGTTTTTTCTTGAGGACGCCCACATCTCGACCCGCCTGAGAATATACTTTCCTCCATGAAGTCTTTTTCTGGGAAAAATCATACTGGGTTCCGGCGGGGTTTCAAGGCGAGCATCGCCGCCACGATGTCCTTGGTTGCATTGTCCGGGATGGGCGGAGTGGCCACCGCACAGTCCGCAGCGCCGTCTGGGTCGGCGCCTTCCGGACCGCAGTCGAGCGCTGCCGCGCTGGTCAACAAGGGCGAGCCGATGCGCACCCCGGCTCCTTTCGCGGGCAGCCCGGTGGATAGTGGGCTGAAGATCGGCGCGGTTCCGGCTAAGGCGGGGGCGCTGATGAACACGGTTCCGCTCGACCCGGCTGTCGGCTTGACCGCTGCTGGCCAGCAGTTTCGCTTTAGCTACTCGACGACCAACCAGCACGGGGCGGTCTCGCCTTCCACCGGTGCGGTGTTCTTCCCGAAGGGCAAGGCTCCGGCTGGTGGCTGGCCGGTGCTGGCGTGGGCGCACGGAACGGTGGGGCTGGCGGATCAGTGCACCCCGTCGATGAATCCGCGCTCCCAGCGTGATCAGGACTATCTGAACCATTGGCTCAACCAGGGCTATGCGATCGTCGCCAGTGACTATGCGGGCATGGGCACCGAGGGGCTGATGAGCTACCTCAACGGCAAGTCCACCGCCGCTAACGTGGTGGATTCCGTGATCGCCGCGCAGGATCTGCCCGCGGTGAAGCAGGGTGGCCAGAAGCTTTCCCGCAACTGGGCGGTGATTGGCCAGTCCCAGGGTGGCGGCGCTGCCCTGCACGTCGCTTTGCGGGCAACGGAGCGGAGCCAGCAGGCGAACCTGAACTTCCTGGGCACGGTGGCCACGGGCGCCCCGGCTTATGTGGAGGAGATCGTATTGGCGGGCAGCCCGACCTTCCCGCCCGTTCCCCTGCCAGCCGGTTTGAACACCTACGCGATGTATATTGTCGCAGCGTTCCGCGAGGCGAACCCAAACGTCGATGTCGATTCCGCCCTGACCGACGAGGGCAAGCGCATGGTGAAGGCCGCCGAGGATTCTTGTTATCCGGAGCTTTCCGAAGCCCTGAAGGGCACTAATGTCGCGCGGGCGTTTTCCAAACCACTCCGCGAGGTGCCGGGGCTGGAGCCCGCGCTGCGCGAGTTCATGCAAACTCCTGCGACGGGCTACGACAAGCCGGTCTTCGTTGGCCACGGTCTGAGGGATATGGATGTGCCCACTCCTATCGGCATCATCTTGAACACGGACATGTGGATCAATCAGTTCATCGGGGATATGCGCAGCCGTAACCAGCGAGTGGAGGTTCACTGGTATCCCACCGACCACGGCGGCACCGTCCCTGCCTCGCAGGTGCACTCCACCCCGTTCTTGGCTGACCTGTTCCGTAACGCTTAGCCAGCGCAGGCACGCCTTCGCGCGACGGACCACAACCCAACGCACCGCAACCTCTCGCAGTGCCCCGCGTGGCTAACCCGCAGGCCCGGCGGTGGCCTGCGCCTTCTGCGGGAGGATGCGCGAGTTCGAGCCCATGCGGGTGGTGACGTTCACCGCCACGAACTCGCCATTGACCTCGCAGCTTTCCACGTCGGCTCCGTTGGCGTCGGCGATGCTTCGCGCCGTTTCGCACGGCTCGTCCTCGCCCGTCTGCACCGCCATCGCCGCCGATAGCGCGGCCAGGTCCGCGGCCGTGCTGGCCTGCTCCTTGTGGCCCAGCATGGCGCTGCCGATAGCCAACAGAGAAACCACCGACAGAATGCCGAGCGTGATCATCGCCCCATATACGGTGCTCATGAGCTAGTCTCCACCTTCCCTATTCCCCGTCGGGCTCCACCAGCGTGACGGCCTCGCCGTGAACGTCGAACAGCGCCCCGTCCTTGGTGACTTTCACCCGCACAAGTGGCGCTTCCGCGCTACCTTCGCGGGAGGTGGAGACGGCTGCGGTGGCGTCAATCTGTCTGGCGAGCGCAACCCCATCGCCGCCGCGCGCTTCGGCTCGGGCTGCGGTCCGCGCCAGCGATTGCGCCGAGGCGGCCTGCGACATGGTGACCAATCCCGCAGCGGATCCACCCGCGACGAGCGTTATGGCGGACAAGACGATGGCGCCTTCGACTGTGTTCATGTTCGTTCCTGGTTAAAGATTGTTGTGTAGTTCGCGGTGTGTAGTTCGCGGTGCGTGGTTTTGGGTGACGCCCACGCGCCCACCCCTCGAAGGGTTCAGGCGCGCGGGGCGTGGAGTAAGGCTCGTGGCTAATCAAGAGCCTTCCGGGTTACTTCGTGTTCAGCGCCCTATCGAAGATTCCGCTGAGTGCCTGCTCGACGGTGTCCGAGGTCACGACGGTGTATAGCAGCGCTCCGAGGGCAGCTGCCGCCACGCAACCCAATGCGTATTCCACCGTGGACATGCCCCTCTCATCGGCGTATCGACTATAGATAGCGCCAATAATCTGGTTCCACCAACGGGTGATTGGGTACAGGTCAGAATAGGTTTCTTCCGAGATTCCAATGCTCGGATCCGTCTTGACCGGCGCAGCTTGGAATTGCTCCGGCGCCACATCCGGCGTGAAAGCGGTTGACGTGGGTGTAGTTGGAGTGAGGGTAGTTGGAACGGTGATGGTTGGAGTGGTCATGGTCAGTGTCCTTCCCCGGCGGCACGAAAGGCGCGCCGCCGTGTTGAGTGAGTTGTGATCGGTAGACGTCGGATGTCGGTGTGAACCACTGTGAACTGCTTTCCCCGGGAGTGGCTTCCCCCTGCGTCGGTACCCATAGCTCCTAGAGCGAGGCCATTCCGATGGCCAGCGGTATCAAGCCGACGAAGACGAAGGCCGGGAGGAAGCAGAGGGTCAGTGGTGCCGCCAAAGCGATCAAGACCTTTTCGGCTCCAGCGGTTGCCTTGTCGGCGGCAACGCGGCGGAGGTGTTCGGCCTGTTGATGCATTCCATCGGCAAGCGATGTTCCGGCGCGGGTCTGCTGCGCCGCTTGGCGGGCGATGGGGCCAAAGAGGGAATGCTCGGCCAGCGTAAGCCAGGCGTCTTTTCCCCCACCGAGGTTCAGCAGCGCCATGGCGCGGCCGAGCTCCCCTTCCCCATCGTGTTCACCATCCTGGATTAGCTGCCCCACCCCCACGTCCCAGGCTGGCAACAATGCCTTTCCGGCACGCAGCGCAGCCGCGGAAACGTCGAGGGCACGGGCCGCGTCCAGCGGACCCATGGGTGTGGAGCCGGCAGGTCCGGCGCGCACACCCACTCCGCCCAGCGGTGATGTGGTCAGCGATTCGCTCAGATGCTCCGTCCACAGGGTGCCGGCGCACACCAACCCCACCCCGGCCAAGAAAAGCAGTACTCCCAGCACATTCGTAAGCAGGAAAGTCAGCGTGCCCAGCCCGCTGCTCTGCCCCAACGCCACCGCGCCAACCGGCAGTGCCAGCAGCACCGTGACCGTTAGCCGCGCGCCCGCCGTCGCGGAGGTCGACTTGGAGATGTGCGCCAGCTGCGCATCAATGTCGGTCACGTGTGCCCGTGCCAGCGCTGACAACCCCACGCCGTGGCGGTGGGAAATGCCCCAGATATGGAATAGGTGGTCAAGGAAGCTCGGGGCGTCACTGCCCGGTGCGGCACCAGCAGCCCCTGCACCCGGCGCGGCGCCCAGGCGCACCTTCACGCAGGCAACGTCCAGCTCGTGGCGCAGCGCCTCGGGTTTCAACCCCTCAGCCGCGTGTTCGACAGCCTCCAATGGTCGGGCACCTGCGGCCACTTCGCGGGCGATGGCATCCACAACATCGCGCACCTCGGCCAAGGTTTTCATCTGTCGGCGGATTTTCATCATCCGCCCGACCACAATCTTGAGGGTGAAGGCCACCATCAGCGCGGCGGCCACCACCGCGAGTACCGGAATCATCCTTCGCCCCTCCCATCAGCCCAGCTCATCGCAGAACTCCTCGAATCCCTCACGGGCGCCGTCGCGCCAGTGCCACAGCGCCTCGATGCGCGCCCGCTCGTCGCCGACTAGCCGCCCGATGTGCGTCAGCCGTCGCCCCTGCTCCGTGCGGGAAACATGCAACACAACATCTATTCCGTCGATTACCTGGCGAGTCAGTGCAATCCGATCCAGCCCAGCCATCGCGCCCAACGCCTCCAGCCGCCCTGGCACACTGGCCGGGTCGTTCGCGTGGATGGTGCCCGCACTGCCCGCATGCCCGGTGTTCAGGGCAACCAACAGATCCGCCACTTCGGGGCCGCGGATCTCGCCCACCACGATGCGGTCGGGGCGCATGCGCAGGCTCTGCTTCACCAGCGCCGTCATGGAGATTGCACCCGCCCCCTCCGCATTGCCCTCGCGGGTAGCCAGCGCCACGACGTGCGGATGGTCGATCAGCAGCTCCGGGGTGTCCTCCACCACGAGCAGCCGCTGGTCGTAGGCCACCTCTGCCAGCAACGCGGCGAGCAGGGTTGTCTTCCCCGCACCCGTTCCGCCGCTAATGAGGATGTTCCGCCGCGCCCGCACGATCCGCCGCAGCACGCCTGCCATCTCCTCGCTTGCCAGGCCACCCTGCACCAGCGCATCTAGGGAGTTCTTCTGCCCCCTAATCGCGCGCAGGCTAATGCAACTTCCGCCCGCCGCCGGTGGAGCCAGCAGCGTATGCACGCGGATCGCCTGCGCCGGTACGTCCGGAGGCAGCTGGCGCAGCACCCCGTCGGCAAAGGGCCGGGCCTCGTCTAGCCGCTCCCCGCACAGCGTCGCCATCCGCACCGCCAGGTCGCGCGCCGCCTCCGCGCCGATCTGCACCCCGTCTATGGGCTGCATGCCCTCGCCCCGATCCGCCCACACGCTGCCATCCCCGTTGAGCACCACGTCCGTCACCTGCGAATCCTGTAGCGGTCCGGCAAGCGGCCCCAGCCCACTGAACTCTCGCTGCAGAGTCCGCACGTTCTCTACACTCGCCTTCCCGATCAGGTGCAGGCTGCGCGAAAGGTCGTGCTCGTCCGGCCTACTAATCCCCTGTTCGGCCAGGTCGTCGCGCACGATCGCCAGCAGCCCGCGCTCTGGTTCCGGCTGGCTGTTCTTGTTCTTCCTTCTTAGTGACGCCACCTGCGTCTCCCCCGTCCCTGTTATCCCCTAGCTCGCGATTGGTAGCGCGCAGTTGCCGACAATGTGCTGGATCTTCTCCCACACCTCGCGCACCGGCCCGCGGACGCGGTCGTGCTTCAGCGAGCTTTCAATCCAGTACTCGGCCTCGCCTCGGTCAAGGGCGGGGGTGCACTGGTCGTCGTGGCGAATCACCGTTACGGGAACCTCGTCCATCATCATCGCGGCGACGGCCACGGAGGTGGAGGCGCCGGGGACTTCCCGCAGCACGATCAGCGGCTTGGTTCGGTCGTTTTCCAGCATTCGGTTTCGCAGCGCGCTGGCGGCGGTCACTCCCTGGATGGTCAGGGGTGCTACCAGAATGTGCACGTCGGGTTCCCCTTCGCCCCACTGCTCCTGCCATCCTGCGCTCGCGCTATCGGCCACAGGCAGGCTACGCCCGCAGTCCACCACCAGGTCATCCGCATGCATCAGCCCGGCCAGCTGCCCCACGTCCAGTCCCCTGCCGCCGCTGTGCGCGCCGAATGTCGGGTAGCGGTCGGCGTAGATCACGGGAACGGCTCCGCCTTCGGCGCTGAACTTCTTTCCACCCGCACTGTCGAAGCCCAGCATCAGCAAATGGCTGCGCAGCTGGTCGAAGTCGCAATCGGCGGGAATCTGGTTGCGGGTCAGCCCCGGCAGCCTCTCCTTGCCCAGCACCAGATCCAGGCCGCAGGAGTGCGGGTCGGCGTCCACCAACACGGCAGGCCTCCCCTCGCAGGACATGTAATAGGCCAGCTGTGCTGCAAACAGGCTGGATCCCGCACCACCCACCGCGGAGCTCACCGCGATGCGCACGGCGTCGTTCGATCCGATCATCTCCGCCAACACCATCGCCCCGCCGGCATCCAGGGAGGGCTCCAACTGATCCACGCGGATCGCCCGCACCAGCCTGTGGCGGGTCAGCTCGCTCTCCCTATCACTCAGCACGATCGCCGAGTTCTGGCAGGTAAACCCGTCTTTCTGATCTAGCTCACGGAGGAGGTTCGCCTCAAACTCCTCCGTACCATCGTGAATGATCATCGGCCGGCGGGTCACCGCCACGACCATGCGGGCCTCGTTGTTCCACAGCGGATCGGCGATGTCCACGATCACCGGCCGAAGCTGTTCAGTTCGCTCCCACCCCTTCTTCCTTGCTGCTGCTTTTGCCTTCTTGGCTACTGCTTTGCTCTGCTTCGCTGACTTCCCTGCGCCCATGAACCAAAGGCTCCCAGCTGCGCGCTGGTAAAAGTACCCCTGATTTTTCGGCTGTGGAAAAGTCAGGTTGGCGTCATAAAAAAGGGTCTAGACCCTGTGAATAACCCGAAACGCAAAAAGATTAGAGTGACATAAGTGGTGCGATTTTACTAGAATGACGCATGTGAATCAGCACCAAGACCCACCGCGCGCAAAGGGCGCAGAGCGAGTTTTGGCCATTTTCGACCTCGATAAGACCATCATCGACACGTCGGCATCCCTGGCCTACCGCCGCCCGATGGCCGAACGTGGCCTGCTCAACACCGGCGAGGTGCTGAAGATGATGGCGATGCTGGGCAACTACATGCTCTCCACCCACTCCGAGGAGGGCCTGGAATCCACAAAAGAGGCCCTGACGAGAATCATCAAGGATCGCGAATCTGAGCCCCTGCGCCAGGTCGCCCAAGACGCCCTGCAGGAAGTCATAACCCCATTCATCTACGCCGAAGCGCGCGAACTGATCGAGTGGCACCGCAAGATGGGCCACCGCATCGCCATCGTGACCGCCTCGGCCTCCGTCATGGTGCAGCCCATCGCCAAGGAACTCGGCGTGGACCACCTCTTCGCCACCGAACTAGAGGAAAAAGATGGGCGCTTCACCGGTGCCGTCACACACTTCAACAAGGGGCACGCCAAGGTCGAGCGCATCCTAGAGCTCGCCCGCAAACACGGCTATGACCTGGGGAAAAGCTACGCTTATTCTGACGCCGCCACAGACATCCCCATGCTGAAGCTGGTGGGCAACCCGGTTGCAGTGAACCCGGACCGTCCCCTGAAGAAGCAGGCGACGGAGGCCGAGTGGCCGATCCGCCAGTTCATCCGCCCGGAACCACTGTTCCCGCAGGCAGCGGTGATCGCCGGCGCGGGCGCCACCCTGGCACTGCTCGGCATTGCCGCGACCGGACTGGCGATGTGGTGGCGGGGGCGCGAGGAAGGGCACGAAGAAGGCTGAGGCGGAGCCTAGCGGCTACTTCTACTTCGCGTCCGCGATCGACTTGCCCTCCAGCGAGCCCTCGGAGAGCCCCATGGCGTGGAAAACAATCCACTCGGCCACGCCCTCCGGGGTGCCGCTGGCGAATCCCTCGGCCTTTGCCTGGTACTCGTCGCGCCGACGGTTCCACCAGACCTCCGGCACGCCCAGACCACGTGGATCCAGGCCGGTGGCGATAGTCGCCAGGCGGGAGCAGGCGCGGGCGGTCACGCCGGTGGCGTCCGCAAAAGGCTGCAACGTCAGCAGCTCGCCGTGGATCACCGCAGACAGCACCGTCGCGTTCACCTTGGTGCCGCCGGTGATGAACTTGCCCAGCAGCTGCAGGCGCGCATCCGTGGAGCGGCGGGGGCGGCCCGGCACCAGGAACTCCGCATCCCCCGCGGCCTTCTGGCGAAATGCAGGGTCGGACATCTGCGGGCTGGCAACCGCGTTGATGCGCGCCATGATCTGCAGTGGGGCGCGCCGCCAGGTGGTTACCGTCTCCGTCACACCGTCGGGTGCCAGCAGCTCCGCGGCGCGCAGGGCACCGGCTAGGATCGGATCCTCCACCTGGCCGTCCTCCGGCAAGCGCGGGGAGCCACCGTCTAGCTGCGCCGAGGCACGCGCGCCGCGCAACACTGATTCCGCACCCGTGACATCCCAGCCACGCAGGTTGGCGGGATGGCGGTGCAGGCGCGCCAGGTGGTCGTTGGCCTGGGCCACGGCCTCCGGCACTCCGGGCAGTTCAGCCAGTCCAGCGAGCGGGTCTTGCGCAGAATTGTCAGACATATTTAAGACAATAATGCACCCGCGCGCGCAATCTTCTCCGTGGTCTGGCAAACTAGGGGGAGTCAATTAGGTGTAACCCCCAGGAGTTTTAACAGTGAGCAACAACGATCACGATGGCATGTTCACCGACCGCGATAGCTTTAACCCGAAGGTTAACGCTATTCCGCTGTCGGATGTGGATACCCATGCCAAGGGTCAGGCCAGCATTAGTGACCTGGTGAAGGATGCCTCCGCGCAGGTTTCCTCCCTGGTTCGTTCCGAGGTCGAGCTGGCAAAGACCGAGATCGCTACGTCCGCAAAGAAGGCCGGCATCGGCGTGGGCCTGTTCGGCGCTGCCGCCATCATCCTGGCCTACAGCTCCTTCTTCCTCTTCTTCACCATCGCCGAGGCACTAGATACCTTCATGTGGCGTTGGGCGGCCTTCCTGGTCGTCTTCCTGTTCATGCTGGTGCTGGTCGCCATCCTGGCTCTGGTTGGCCTGAAGCAGGTCAAGGGCGTGAAGAAGCCGGAGAAGACCATCGAGTCCGTCGGCGAGCTGAAGACCGTGATCCCGCAGAAGGGTAAAAGTTCTTCCTCCGCGCGCCGCCCGGGAATGTACACCTAAATCCCCCGCGCGCCTGAGATGACTTCCGAAGATTCTCACGCTTCAGATCCGCACACCCCGCATGCCACCTTCGTGCATTCGCGGGGTGTGCGTCTTCGCGTAGACGTTCAAGGCCCCCGTAATGCACCATTGGTGCTGCTGATTCACGGTTTCGGCGGTGGCGCTTTCGACTGGCACCCGCTGATGCGGCAACTCGCGGGCGAGGATCTGCGCCTAGCCGCAGTGGATCTGCGCGGCTATGGCCGCTCGGATAAGACCCCACGCGGCTACGACCTCACCACCGCCGCCAGCGACATGGCCGGGGTGATCCGCGGCCTGGGCCACACCACCGCCACCGTCGTTGGCCACGGCTACGGCGGCATGGTCGCCTGGACTTTGGTGGCTCACAACCCGGAGCGCGTCCGCAGTTTCGTCACCCTTTCCGCCATCAATCCGCTGCTGCGTTTCCGCAAAATCCTGGCCCAGCCGTTCTCGCAGCCGCACTTCGCTCGCCGTCTGCTGTCTGCCCAGCTGCCGCGCCTTCCGGAGCGCAAGCTGTTGGCCGATAACGCCGCGGCCGCCGAAAAGATCTTTAGGGCGGGTGTGGCCCCGGGTTTTAGGGATACGGACGCCTACTTCCGCAGCGCCGCACTCCGCCGCGAAGCAATGCAGGTAGATAAGGTGGCCCACCTTTCCTGCGAGTACCTGCGCTGGCCTTTCCGTAGCCGCTTCCGCCCCGAGGCGATGCGCTTCGAGCGGACCTTCCCTGCGACCACACCTGTGCCGCTGCTGGCGGTAGACGGCAGCATGGATCCCATCTACGACGAATCCCTGGCGCAGAAGTCCGCCCGGAAGGCCGATACCGCCGAGCACAAGGTGCTTTACGGCGTGGGCCACTACCCGCACGTGGAGGATCCGCCGTGCGTCGCGGAGCTACTCCGCGAGTATCTGCGCGCCTAGAGTCGCTAGTCGCTAGTCCGCCACGCAAGCACCCGTCGCCGGGCTGCCCTGGTGCGAGGTCACGTCCCCGACGTGCTTCATTACCTCTTCCCGCGTCAGGGCGTAGCCTGTGTCCTTCTCGTTAATATCGGCCCCAAACACGACTCCCAGCACGTGGCCGTCCTTGTCGATCAGCGGACCGCCGGAGTTGCCCTGCACCACGGAGCCGCGCAGCGAATACGCCTCGCGCTCCACCCGATCATCTGCATAGATGTTCGGTCCGCTGACCACGAACTTCTCGCGGATGCGCGCAGGGGTGGCCTTAAACGGCCCACCGTTGGGGTATCCCATGACGATCGCGTCCTGGCCCTGCTGCCCCTCGCCTTCGGCCCACTTCATCGGCACAAAGGGCAGGTTCTCGCTGCGGAGCAGCGCGATGTCCACCTGCGGGTTGTAGTACACCACCCGTGCCTCACGCGGGCCGTCCTTCGTCATCAGCGTGACCTCGTTAGTTCCGGCCACCACGTGCGCGTTGGTCATCACCGTATCCTCGGCAACCACCCAGCCGGTTCCCTGCAGCATGCGGCTACACTGATCCGCCTGGCCAACCACGCGCAGCACGCTGTCGCGGGTGTTCTGCACCGCCGGGGAACGCATCAGCGCATTGTCCGGCGGGTCGACCTCCGCGGTGGGCAGGTTCTCCATCGGATCGGCGATCATCGGGAAACCCGAGTCGTTGATCAGCTGCGAGGTCTGCGCGGGCAGCTGCTTAAACCACACCGGGGCGGCATTGCCCACCGCGCTGAGGATCTTACTTCCCTTGATCGTCTTTCCGAATCCGCCGACGTTCCCGGTGGCGATCAACACGAGGATCAACCACACGATCAGCAGCGTTGTAAAAACCTGCACGATGGAACCGACGGCGGAATCCGCCCTTAAGCCCTCCCGCGTGCGGATATTATCCCGCAGTTTCGCGCCCATGCCGGAGCCGATGGCGTAGCAGACCACCACTACGACAGTCACGGTTAGCAGTGCTGCGAAGAAGCGTGCACTGGCGCTATCAGGCACTTTGTCCTCAGCAAAGTGCACCGCGAGCGGAATCAGCTTCAGACCCAAGTAGCCGCCCAGGGCCACCCCAACGAAGCTCAACGTAGCGCTAAACCCGCCCTGCCGGTACCCGGAGATCACCGCGCCGAGGCAAACGAACACCAGCACAATGTCAAGGATCATCGACCCCGTCGCTCCGCTCATGGTGCGCCTCCGTTTCTGCCCATCTCGTTGGCTCTGTCGAACCCTTCCCGCATCTCGCCGAGAGCCTCGCCATTGGCGGAGCCGGCCAGCGTCTCGAAGAGGTTCCACGGCCCCTTCGCACCGCTATCGCCGCCGCTGGACCACGGTTCCTCCCAGCCCGCACGGCGCAGCAGGGCGCTGATCACCCCACCTGTGAAACCCCACAGAACCAGCGGGTTTTCCTCGCCGATGTGCAGGTTCCAGGCCGGCCCGCGCCAGCCGGCAAAGCCCACCTCGAAGCGCCGCTGCGGGTTCACTAGCTCGCCCAGGGGGTAGGGCTCGACCCAGTCGTTTTCGGTTGTAGGGCAGCTTACCGCATGGGGTTGACGCCACCACGCCACCACGGGCACCACTGCGAAATTTGAGCGATCAATGTAGATCGGCTGCAGCACTGCAAACGGCTCCACAGTGTCCGGGTTCAGCCCCGTTTCCTCCTCGGCCTCTCGCAGGGCGGTCTCCACCGGCCCAGCGTCGGCTTCCTCCAAACGCCCGCCGGGGAAGGCCACCTGTCCGCTGTGGTTGCGCATGGTCGGCGCGCGGTGGGTCAAAAGCATGGTTGCGTCGGTGGGGATGGACTGCCTGCCTGTGGTTCCGGCGGGGCGGGAGAAGGTGGCGTCACCAGAAAGAAGAATCAGCACCGCCGAGTAGCGGGGCGGGCGGCCGTGCTCGTCGACCTCCGGCACGATCCGGGCGGAGTCGTTGAGGTACTGATGGATGTCCACCTCGCGGCAGTCGCGAGCGAAGTCGTGCAGCCATTCGGGCAGGTCTGCGGGCATGTCCGGCTGCTCTTGCACGCGTGCGAGCCACCGGTCTAGGTGGGTGTTCGGCTGCGAATTCGAGCTGGTCATAGAACCTCCTGCACCGCCTTTTCCATTTCCTCGGCACTGCGGAAGGTCTGTGCGTACAAGTGCGCGCGGGTGCCGTCCGGGTTGTAGACCACGGTCAGCGGCACCACCTTCGGCAGGTTCGCCGCGGAGTCGAAAGTGTGGTTGGAATCCTGGAAGCTGGGCAGCTTATCCACCTCCAGGTCGCGCAGCATGTCCGCTCCGGCCTGGCCCTTGGCATCCAGGTGCACTCCTACGACATTCCACTCGGGATGCTGTTCGGCGAGCTCTTGCAGCACCGGCAGTTCCTCGCGGCATGGGGCGCACCACCAGGCCCAGACGTTCACGACCGCGGGCTTACCCGCCAGGCGTTCGGCCAGGGAGGTCTGCGACGCGCCTGCGCTGCCTGTACCGCCTTCTGTCAGGCACGGAAGGTACACGTCCTTCAGTTCTGCCTCGGGGCTCACGGTGGCCTCGCCCGCACCTTCGCCCGCGCCTGCACCTTCTGGGCAGCGGACCTCGTTCGCTACCTCGACAGGACCGTCGTCCGCTGGGGCCGAGGGGGTGCCATCCTCCACAGAAGAAGTAGGCGCACCTACGTCATCCGCAGAATCTTCGCGCAGCGCGGCAATCAGCGGCACGCAGAGAATCGCAATGCCAACAACCAGCGTGACCGCGATGATGATCGCGCGCGTGCGGGCGGAGTGTTCGACAGGTGCAGACATAACAGGAAATCAGTCTACCTGGCCGTCTGCCCCAAACCCCGCCATATCTAGCAGGTGGTCGCGGTCGTCCGACCTAATCATTGTTGACGCCACCTCAGGGTCAGCCGGCCCCGCCATCCCGAAGCTAGGGCACTGCCGCGCCAAAAAGCAGGCTCCGCAGGCCGCTCGGCGCGAGTGGCAGATTCGACGACCGTGGAAGATCGCCCGGTGGGAATAGAGGGTCCATTCCTTGCGCTCGATGAGCTCCATGAGGTCACGCTCGACCTGTACTGGGTCTTCGTGCTCCGTGAGCTTCCAGCGGCGAGCCAGGCGCCCCAAGTGCGTATCCACGGTGATGCCCGGCACCCCAAAAGCGTTTCCCAGCACCACGTTTGCGGTCTTGCGCCCCACGCCGGGGAGCTTCACCAGCTCCTCGAGCGTGCCGGGGACCTCGCCGCCATGCTTCTCCACGATGGCCTGGCCAAGCCCCACGATGCTCTTGGCCTTCGAGCGGTAGAAGCCGGTGGACTTGATGAGCTGCTCGACGTCCTCGAGATTCGCCTCCGCGTAGTCGGCGGCGGTGGGATAGCGGTGAAACAGCGCAGGGGTGACGGCATTGACGCGCTTATCGGTGCACTGTGCGGACAGGACGGTAGCCACCAGCAGCTCGAGGGGATTGTCAAAATCCAGCTCGCAGTGTGCGCCCGGGTAGGCCTCGGCGAGCATACGATTGATCTTGCGGGCGCGGCGCTTGCGGCCCAGCGGAGTTTCTTTGCCCTTCGCGGCGATGTGAGCGCCGACGCGCGGCAGAGTTGGTTGGCCGGACTGGCCGGGCTGGCTAGGCTGGCTGGGCTGGCCGGACGGGGCGGTGTGGCGAGTCATAGAACCTTCCACTTCGACGAAAAAGAAGTTCTGCGAGCAAAAGCGGCAGCTAATAATATTTTCAAATGTACCTTCACCCCGAATTGCGCTGTGACATAGTTGGGTATGATCTAACAAAAGAGACGAACCATACATATTTGGCGTGATGCACGCTACACAGATGAGGTGGTCACCCGCGCCACCGCGATGCCAGAAACGGAAGTGAAACTAAGGATGGCAGAAGTATCCGAAATACTATCGAGGGCAGGCATCTTCCAGGGTGTTGAACCCACCGCAGTCCGCACCCTCATCGAGCAACTGGATACCGTCAAATTTCCTCGTGGCACCACCATCTTCGACGAGGGCGAGCCGGGCGACCGGTTGTACATCATCATCAGCGGCAAAGTGAAGCTCGCCCGCCACTCGGTGGATGGGCGCGAGAACCTGCTGACCGTCATGGGCCCCTCCGACATGTTCGGCGAGCTGTCCATCTTCGACCCGGGCCCGCGCACCTCGTCCGCCGTCTGCGTGACGGAGCTGCACGCGGCGACGATGGACTCCACGATGCTGCACAATTGGATCAGCGAGCACCCGGAGATCGCCGAGCAGCTGCTGCGCGTGCTGGCTCGCCGCCTGCGCCGCACCAATAACTCCCTGGCAGATCTGATTTTCACGGACGTTCCCGGCCGCGTAGCCAAGGCTCTGCTGCAACTGGCGAACCGTTTCGGCACCCAGGAGGGCACCGCTTTGCGCGTGCACCACGACCTGACTCAGGAGGAGATCGCCCAGCTGGTTGGCGCATCCCGCGAGACCGTGAACAAGGCGTTGGCAGAGTTTGCCCACCGCGGCTGGATCCGCCTGGAGGGCAAGTCCGTGCTTATCTCCGATACCGAGCGCCTGGCCAAGCGCGCCCGCTAGACAGAAAGCCCGCACCGGATTGAACTGCTCCCCATTAGTTGGACTGAGAAATCAGTTACCGACTAGTGGGGAGTA